>ERZ1026856.480-NODE-480-length-25125-cov-28.938851_pt1 | contig 25125 bp, 18 predicted proteins | sample MGYA00380158_ERZ1026856 | MGnify/ENA primary metagenome ERZ1026856 (study PRJEB33269, sample SAMEA4719794) | human gut metagenome | biome: human-associated habitat; feature: organic feature; material: feces | place: Cameroon | collected 2013-10 ...
AACAGAAGATCCTGACTTTGTTGCCTCTTGGCAGAAAGTTGAGGAGGCTCTAAAGTGTCTTGATGAAAATCAGGTGGAACGTTTGTTCTCTAAGCAACATGCGTCCTTGGCTGATTTTCACCAAGCTCTAACAAAAGAGTTGGAACTAAAGGCTGCTGCCTTGGAATCTGCCGTGGCTTCTTTGAAGGACGAGAGCAAGGCAATAATGCAGGAAACCTTAGAAATAAAGTCAGAAACAAAGAAACTTCGTGAGGAAAGAGAACGGATGAGTGAAGAATTGTTGCAGAAAAAGCGTGAGCTAGACCTGCTGAAAACTAACAGAAAATGAGTTGGTTAGCAGATGAAAAATAGTTCAAAAAAATAAACGTTCTTTAACTTGTAAAATGCTGATTTCTAAATATTTTTTTGTACCTTTGCACATATGAAACAGCAAGAGAATATGATATTAAACCAGCTCAATCAGTACAGAAATCTGTACCTTCAGGCGTGTAATGAAAATACTCGCTTGAAGCATGCTATGTCTAAGCATGAGGATGAGTTAAAGGCCAATCAGTCCGTGGTTGAGTCTTTGGAGGATCGTATTCGTGAACAAGGGGAAGAGTTAATTGAGGAAAAGCAGAATATTAAGCAAATCTCGGAAGAACTCGACTCCTGCAAGAAAAAACTTGGTGAAGAGCGTGAAGACCACTTGAAGACAAAAGCTGAACTGAAGCAAGCCAAGGAAGACATTGCTAAATTGCAAGTCGCAAAAGAAGCTAAGGAACTCAGTGAACAGGCTAATGTTGATTTGCTCAGTGTGGTTCAAGTACTCCAGCGCAGACTGTTTCAGACGAACAGTGATGCTAGTAGCTACATGAAGGGGCAAGTTGATTTTGATGAGCGTCGAATGAGTGAGATGAGCTTTGATGATGTTGTTTCAGAGGCTGATAAGTTGGTAAAGGAACTTAATGGGGATGTTGACGGAACTCCTGTTGATACAGGGAAGGACCCGGAGTTACCTGATTCTAATAAGAAAGAGAAGACAGATAAGGGCGATAAGCCAAAGCGTAAACGCAACGTCTTTTCTATTCCGGTTCTTGACCATATGGGTATTGATACATCCAACTTGCCGGAAGGCTTCAAGCTAATTCATAGAAAGGACAAGGAGAGTGGTGCTGATGTTTGGATGGTTAGAATGTATGAATGCTATGCGCCACTTGCTGGTTGTATTGAATATGAGATTGGTCGTTTTAATGTGCCAGGCCATGATCCAATGTGTAGCAAGCATCCAGATCATATCATAGGAAAGAATCCATTGCTCCCTAGCTTTGCCCGTTTCTATTTCGATATGAAGATTCACTATAATGTAAGTGAGAATCGTATCTTGGAAATGTTGAAGGACATGGAGGCTTTTATGCCTCAGTCCTCGCTAAATAAGTGGATACATGAAATTATGACAGGTCTGCGTGAACGTCTTCTTTCGTTAATGATTGAAGTTGTCAAGTCATCAACCTATACCAATAATGATGAGACTCGCATTCTGGTTCGTAATCTGCTAGAGGATAAGCCTGACAAGTATAAGGTAGAATATATCCATGCAGCTCTCTCCCTGGAGAAGAAGATGGTGGTAATGCTCTATGGTGAAGGAAGTCGCAGCCACACTATCCCTGAGGAACAAATCTTTGAGCACTCGAACATCAAGTACTTTACAGCTGATAGAGCCAAGCTCTATGAGACTGTGGTCAAGAGTATGGAGGAGAAATATGGTATTGAAATCAAACGCTCTGCATGTTGGTTTCATGCTCGCCATTATTTTGTGGATGCCTTCATTGCTGATCATCGAGTAAGAACCATCATCAAACTCATGAACTACCTTTTCTATATAGAGAGGGTTGCCAATGAGAAGAATAAAAGGGGTAAGGCTCGATTGGCCTTCCGTCTTAAATACAGTCGTTCTGTCGTTCAGTCAATCATGAAAGCATTGCAGAGAATGAAGGATGAGAAGGACACGAAGAAGTATGGCAAGATGGTGATGCGAGCAGTCAACTATGTGCTTGATGATAAAGAAGCATTCCAGCTCTTCCTTACGAATGGTGATGTAGAAATCCACAATATAGCCATTGAACGATGCTTCCGTCATATCGCCATGGGGCGTCGCAACTGGGGCAAGGCTGGTAGCCATGAGGCTGCGGAGAACTTAGCTTTTATGTATTCTTTATATGAAAGCTGCAAAATGAATAATTTAAATTTTGGAAGGTACATTGAAGATATCCTTACCCGCATGAAAGATGGGGATAAGGACTATAAGTCTATGCTTCCATGTTACTATGTTGAGAAAACAGATGAGGTGAAGGAGTGTGCTTAGCAATCCTTCACCCTTAAAACGATACAAAAGATATTTTTTTCAAAAAACTGATAGGTGTAACTACTTGTAATATAGTGGGGACGCTGTATTGGTGATATACGTTCGTTTGATGTCTGATGAAGCTTCAGATAAGCTTCCTGCTGATATGTTTTACTTAGGAGGAGTGAAAGATAGTGCTTTCTCTCAGATGAAGAAAAATTTAAACTTACTGGCACACAATAAAACTCTAAGGGAAGTATATGCAGATGGATTTATAGCTTCTGCTTTTGACGAGGAAAAACTATTGCAGAGAATTTCTGAGGTTGAAAAAATATTTGAAATGGCCAAAGAATTGAAGCCATTTGAGTTTTATAGGGCATATGAGTCAATCTTACTGCGTTATAAAAATGTAAAAAGGTTATTGAAAGAAGGGAATGATTTCGAAGCTGATGAACTTTACTGCAAATTGATCCCTGTAGAGGCCTTTGCCAGAGATGTCTCTGAATATATGAATTTCCTGTATCAAAAATTTCAGAGTCAATACTTGGAGAGGAATAAAGTGAAAAGACGTGAGGTTGCATTGGATGCCATCATGGAATTTGATAGGAAAAGATTAGAACGTGAAAGAAGAAATTTGTTAAAGAAGAATTCTGATTTACTGAAGAGTTATCCTGAAAGAGTTGCCAATTTGCAGAAACTCCTGGATGAGTTGAAAAAACTCTATTTGGAGGATAAGAATCGATTGATAGATGCTAGTAGTTTTTTGATAGTTGAACTCTTGAATCAATTTACAAAACTTGATAAAACCAATGATAAAGAAGAGAGGTTGGATATTATCGAAGATCAAGGTAAACTTGTTGCTGTAATAAAGAATGATAAGGTGTTTGGCGTTGATAACTATTCTACACCAGCCAAATATTACAATAGCTTTCGATATAAGCTATATTGCATTTCTATCAAAGTGGTTATGGCCTATATGACCATGAAGGTTAATCAGATGAAAGCTCCTTTGATTTTTGATGATGTGTTTACAGCAAGTGATTTTGATAATACCATCAATATCACCAAGTTCTTTGAAATCTTGTTTAAAGTATTTGAGAATTTTGGATTGGGTACTAGAAATGAATTGCAGATAATACTCTTTACTCATGATGAAGTAGTCATGAATAGTCTCTCAGACATTATAGATGTGCTTGATGAAGAGGCAAATGATGAACCTGTGATTTCTTACATTACTGGTATGTTATTGGATCCAAAAGCTATAGATTCAAGAGACTATCAAAAAGAGGATGATGCTTATATGATTTATTCAAGAATCAACTAATAGACACGAACATGGACAATTATAAGGACTGGAGAAATGGTCGTTTCAAAGCTTTCTGTGGTATTGGGGCAATGGTAGCCTTTGTGGGCTTTATGCTTTTATGGTCTATATGGCACAAGAGTACAGAGGTGTATGTGAGTCGTCCTTTTATGACTGTAGATAGCTTATATATGGAGGTTGCCAAGGATATGACCGTAAGAAATGGTGGTTTTTCAAAGAACAATTTGTCAGATAATGATAAGCTAAAATATAAATTGGATTCAATTGATGCCGCTGTTAGAGCATTGGATAAAACGATTCTTGTCTTGGAGAAGCAAACGGAACTCCGTCAAGATGACATTCGTCAGGAGACTAATAATATGATCAACAAGTTCAATGGAAACATTGAGTGGTGGATATTCTTGTTGGGCATTATCTGTGGTGTAGCTCCGATTCTTCTTACTTTTTTGAATCATCAGAAAGATGCTGAGTATATAGAACTTCTGAATGATAATTTTGAGAAAATGAAAGAGCAGATAAAGGATAACGAGGACGCTCTGCTTGAGAAGGAAGAAGAGATAAATAAAGTAAAAAGTGCCCTTGTGCAGGCTGATAAGGAAAGACAATTGGACTGGAAGAAAAAACAGAAAGAGTTGAAATTGGTATTCTCTTTTATGTATATTTCCTCTTTCACGAAGAAAGCAAAGTTTCAGGTATCAGCTGAAAGGGAAATAGTTATAGAAAGATTACTTAAGACTATTACTGACGCTTCTTTGGAATATCTTGATTTTGAAACTTCTGAGCCTATGAAGAATAGGGATATTGATATGTCTTTTTGGATTTTGGCGGCATTAGAGGGAATGGTTTTGCTCCGTCCTTTTGTTGAGAACATGAAGATCTGTCGCCAAATGGATGAGGTTTTGAAATGCCTTCGTCTTTTACAGGAAAGATTTTACAATGGGGAAGTTATCAAACATAATGATAAAGATATTGCCAAACTGAAGAAGGAAATGCTGGTCTTGAAATTGAAGAAATGGGGAGAATTTTGATGGATTCAAGATATTGAATAGGGAGTAATCAAATTTATAGTATTGCCTTGGTAACAAGGTGCTTACAAAATAACAATATGAAAGCAAATTATTACATTCGCCAGTTGAGAGACGAAAGGGCACTTATGCTCTTTTCTTATCTTCAGATATTGCCTGAAAATTCTGCATTCTCAGAAAGGTTGATGGCTTGTTCTTTACAGGCTATCATTGATTTGAAGCATCATCACAAATTGAATTGGAAAGCTTTGGATTCGATTATAGAGAATGGAACTCAGATTGAAGACCCGCAAGAGCAGATGTTCACTCATCTTGTTGGTTCTCCATTAGGCTCATTTATTGTGTTTCCTGGTCCTTTTCAATTCTATCAATACCAATTAACAAGATTTTTGAATTTGAGTAGATTGTTGAGAATTGACAATAAACAATTGAATGTTGTCTATTTTTTGTTAAGTCTATCTCAATCCATTGCTCAAAAGACGAATGCTAAAAGGTATTCTGTTGGTGTGCCTGAACAAGAATGCGTCTTTATTCCTGACCGTACAGAAATAGAGGCAAAATTGAATTGCCTTTGTTTTTCAAGAAGAGAGTTGGAAGATCTAGCAAAGAAATATGATTTGTCTTGTGAAGATATAGAGGAACTTACTTTTAAGGTTAAGCGAAAATCCTTACGAGTCGAGCAAGCAGGAAAAGGATATAGCGATGCTATTACCTTAACTCCATTTTATAAGTATAGTGGCGGATATATTTTACTAAGTCCATCAGCACTCTTGCATTCTGCATATCAAAAATGCAAGCAAGTTCTTATTGAAGTATGTGGTTTTGGTAATTTGATAGAGGGATTCTCAAAATCCTTGTTTGAGGAGATAGCTTGTTTGCTCAAGAATGTTCCAGAACTATTTTTGGGAAAAATTGATTTAGACGGCATAAGCTTCCTACTATATAGAGAAGATAATGAGAATATATACTGTGTATTCCCTTATTTGGCTGAAAAACAATATGATATAAAAAGATGCCAATTACTTATTGATAGCTATGTGAGAGAATATATACAGTCAACAGGTATCTCTATGTTCTTGATCATATACTCTCAAATTGAAGATGATAATCTTGCTCTATATGCTCCCCAAAATACATTGGCTTTTAGCATTGATGACTTTTCTGTGATATTAAATCAGCCTGATGTAAATCTTAACACTCTCTATTATTATCTGCAAGATAAACAAACTGTAAACGCTAGTCCTTTTACTCAAGAGATAGATTTGTTTGCGTATTACATTCAAAGACGCCAGACTTTTTATCTGGAGGAAATGCCAACTCTTATGATGGTAGAAATCGGTATGGCAAGGAAGATGCGCGAAAGGTATTATACAGAGAGTGATATTAGATATGTTGAGTCGTCGTTATTTAATCGTGTCATACCCGTAAAGCATATTCATGATATTCCTAGTGATATATCAGCATATGCACCGTTATATGCTCCAAGTGGAATCATGTTCTTTATGATAGAACTTGGAAATTATAGACTTACAATAAAATACGATAATACCAAATGTGAAAACTATGAAATAGTTCATAGCATTGCTTTATGGTTGTATGCAATATGGAAGGTAAAACACATACCTGTATTGTGTCAGCATATTGATGTTATCTTCATGGAAGGAGCAAAGGACTCCATAAGACAAGCTAATGAGTATGTATATTTTATAGCATTGGATATCGAAAACATCTTTAAAAGTTGTGGACAAGAAATAGAGAAGCAGGTTCTTCTACACTTTGTGAAACTTTTGCAAAACCAAGGAGCTTTGTCTGAAAATATCTCAGAAGAATTAATTCATGAAATGTTTGTGGAATCTAATGGCCATTTCATGGTGGCAGATGCGAATGATAATAATCCGTTATTAGTTCATGATGGTGTGACTGCTTGCCATTACCTGAGTGGCAGGTGGGCTGATAAAATCTTGGATGAAATTGCAAACTTCCTAGATTATAAAGGAGAGGAAAAGCAACTTTCTGTTGAGGAATCTAAGGATGTAATGATAAAGGTAATGGGATATTTGGAAAATGAGGCAAAACAAATATTATCTACTGGAAGTACAGCAAAAATGTTGGAGAATTGTCTGGCTTTGCACCATGCCATGATTTACTGGTCTCGTCTAACAAATTTTCGATACGATATCATTTCGCAAGCTTATCACTATATTGGTTCTGAATTTAAAAACCAAGCAAAGTATCTGAATGATTATACAGAGATGAATATCCTATCTCAGGGGCTGATAGAATATATCATACAATCAGATTTTCATTCAGATGAAGCCTCGTTCTGTATTAATAAATTTGATAAGTTGTTTGCTATCATGCACCATATTGTCAATATGGGTATGTATTTTGATTTGTTGAATAATGGTCAAGCTGATTCTGAGATGGTATTGTTGAAAAACGGAAGAATCGTATTTCCTAAAATGATAGAAGATATAAATATTCCATATTTTACAACATTGCGTAAACGCACTATGGAATATAGGGAAGTTCTGTTTAGACAGCATCAGCTATTGCCAAGATATGAAGTTGATAGAACCGAGAAGAAATTCAATGAAGCATTTAAGGCAGAGTTTGGTTTGGCTATAGATGTTTTATTTGATATTCAAGGTAGAAGTATTGATTATGCAAATAAAGCAGGGAATCCGATAGTCGTGATTTCAAAAGAACTTTTTGAAGAAAAGATTCTTACCGAGTGCCTTGGTGCTGATCAATTTCAGATGTTTTATGAGAATTTTGTATTATCAAAAGATGCGTATGCTGAAATGCCTGTAAGTGAAAAACTTCTGCAAAGATACAATCGTAGTGTACAGTTGTCATCAAGACCTTGGGTGCTATATGAAGATAAAATCTTATACTCTGTCAAGAGCATATATGTTAGTTGTCAAGTTCTTCTAGAAAGGGTTGATGCTGGTACTGTCAAGCATACATCTAACTTGATGAGAAATTATATCGGAAAGATAAGTGAGAAAAAGGGACATCTTTTCACGCAAAATTTGCGTGATTTTTTCAAATCATTGGAAGAGGAAGATATAAAGGTAAACATGGAGGTTCAAATATGTCCTGGTAAACCTTTGTGTGCAGAAGAAAATCTTGGTGATATCGATGTGTTGCTTATCGATTCAAAGCGCAAGAAGATAGTGTGTATAGAAGCAAAGGACTACTATTGTGCAAGAACTATTTATGATATGATCTCACAAAATATAAAGATAGAGAAAGCATTGCCAAAGGTTATACGTAGGGATGAATGGTGTCAGGAACATCGGGATTTATTTAAATTCTATTCTAAGGATATTGATGAATCTTATGATGTGAAGACTGTATTTTTGACTTACGAAGAACCTACATATAAATACTTTAAACATTCTGTTGAGTATCCTATAAAAATGTTATCAGCTTTCGATATTATCAAAGATTATCATATAGTTTTCCAATAAAGTCAAATATGGTAACGAACTATACTGAAATGGCAAAGGCATCCGATTATTTCAATCCGGTTTATTTTACTCGATTTTTCAACGATAAATTGAAACTCAAAAAAGGAGGTGGGCTTGATGGCTTAACGCCTACAACCTTTTGGAAGCATTATGCTAAAGAACTGGATGATATAGCTATCAGATGTTTGAATGGAACATATAAGTTTTCTGCTTATAAGGAGAAACTGATATTAAAAGGAAAAGATAAGTTTCCTAGAGTACTGTCTGTACCATCAATGCGTGACAGAATGATTTTGGGAGTTCTTAATCAATATCTCCAAGAAACATTTCCTGAAGCTGTGAATACTCAAGTACCAAACCAATATGTTAAAGACATTGGCGATTTCTTGGCACTGCATTCTTCTGAAAAGATATATTTTTTCAAAACGGATATTCAGGGCTTTTATGATTCAATAGACCTCAATACGCTTTATAAGAAAATCGAGCCATCTGTAGAAGTAAGTGTTTTGCAATTGATAAAAACTGCTATTAATACTATTACTGTATCTAAAGGTTCTTCCAGTTTGTTTTCATATCAGCAACCGAGATTGAATGGAATACCTCAAGGCTTATCTATTTCTAACATACTTGCAGGAATATCTATGTTAGATTTTGATGAGAGTATTGAGAGCTATTGTGATGGTAATACCTTGTACAAAAGGTATGTAGATGACATATTGATATTGAGCACCAATCCAATAGATTATCGTTTCGTAGATGAGTTTAAGTGTGAATTGATTTTAAAGGGAGTTAGCCTACGTCTTTCTTCAGACAAGACGCATTATGGTATAGTGGGTGACAAAAAGTTTGAGTACATTGGGTATAGTTTTACCTCAGCTCTTTGTATTTCCATTCGTCAGAAGAATACTCAATCTTTTCTAAATCGAATCTCTCGCTTAATCTCACGTTATCGTAGCCAGAAAGAGAATCCATTTATGCGACCAAGGTTTATATTTGAAGATAAGTCATTTGATGATTACTATATTGCTCTTATCAATTTAAAACTTTCTGGTTTCAAGTCATTGAACCATCTTTATGGATGGCTGCCCTACTTTCAGGCAATGACAGATATCCGCCTGCTTTATGAGTTAGACACTGTGGTTCATAAGAAATTTCTAAAAGGTTTAGAGATAGAAAAGAAGATTAAACATCTGCCAAAAGTTTATTGGGATATCAAAAAGCATGCTGGCAAAAACATGTTGACAGACTTTGATGCTTTGACAGAGACAGGTGATATAAAGGCTTATCTTATATCAAAGGGCCTTATAGATAGCACATTTGATCATAGTGAGGATGAAATAAGAACACGCTATTTTGTGCACCTTGAACGTTTAAAAAAAGATGCTCATATGACGGTTGGAACTACTTCATAGAAGGGAGTCTTTGGGGGCAACCCTAGGGGAGATGTTAATACATTTCCTTTTTGTAAAGCATTTAGATATAAAGTGCCACATTTGTGGTTTGTTTGCGTTTTTATTGGGACTCCCTTCTTTTATTAAAAAAGATATTGTATGAAAAGTTTGGAAAATTTTAGTGATACTATATATAAAACGATGAGTGCCCGTTTTACTGCATCTCGTCGTATGAAGCGTAGTAGAGATGCCTCTAAGGTGTGTGAGGCCATGTTTTCTGCTTCCATCATAGCGATAAGTTTGATCGCTCTGCAGAATCCCGAAAAAGAAGTTGCAGATATGATCAGTGCCTTCACAATAATACTATCCACCTTCTTGTTAGTGTTGTCACTTCTATTCAGTGGTTTGAACTATGATAAAAGGATGGAAAATTATCATGCTTGTGGGAATGAGTTGAACCGTTTGTATCGTTTCATCAAACATGATATAAACGTTCTTTGTGATGAGGAACAGAAGAAGAAGGAAATTGACTATATAAATCAATATGAAGAAATATTGAGTAAATATAATCTTAATCAAACATCCTTTGACTATCTGTATGCTTTGCTTGGCGATACAGATAATCATCCTTTGAAATGGTTATGGTTTCAGGTTCGATACTATATATTTGATGTATATTTATTGTATTGGATTATAGCTGTAGTACCCACCGTTGGTGTTGTTTGGTATTTTTTTAAATATTTAGTGTAATAAAAATGTGAGGTAAAGTTAAAACTGCAATACTCGTCCTTCTTACATTGAAAGAAGGCTCTACCTTTCTCACCTAGCCTATCTTCCTCCGGGACGAGAGGGGGGTAACCGCCCTCCGTTGCTTAGAACCGCTACGCTATAAGGTTGGCTGGACATCAAAGTACTCGCCATGTTGTGCGGGATGGGACCGCTTTGCTAAAGGTGGAGACTGCTTGGGGTGGGCCTACAATAATTGGGATTATAGATTACTGATTTGGGGGTAAATGGCTGGAAATTTGCAGATTTCTTTCTATTACCTTGGAGGTTTCAAGAAAAAGATGTAACTTAGGCTACATGTTATATAAACTAAATAATAGGAGATAAGAGTATGACTGATACTGAATTTGAACAATTGTTGCATCAAATGAGCAAACAGGATTTGGACAAATGGCTTAAGATGAAAGGACAGCCTTTTGATACTTTTGCCAATGCTTTAGCTGGAGGAACAATAGCTAATTTAGCTCCCCCGTTTGATGAGTATATTAATTATACTGGTAGCTTAATTGATTTTTACAAAAACTTTTTTCAACGATATCTCCAGTGTTTAGAAAATATAGATTCTGATACGTGGGAGTTTGTCAATAGTAGTATGAGTGTATTTATAAACCATAATGGTGGGCCATTAGTCGATTTTGATTTGGTTGCAGAATGTAAAATGCTTATGGATTCAATAATAAAATCAATAAGTGCATATTTTAATGGTTCTCCAAATACGGCTTATAGGATATTGGAACATACCTTTGTTGATAAGAATTTTCATTTATTGAAGACTCTTCCACAAATCCATTATCAAGGACCTTTTTATCGTGTGCGTGGTGAACGAAATCTAAGCGCACAGAAAGAGTTGTTTCATACTCCTTTTGAGTCAAGAAACAGTTGTGGTAGTTATCGATATAGCATATTGGGATATCCTTCTTTATATTTGGCTGGTAGCATTGAAACTGCATTGGCGGAAAGCCGAATTATTGATAATCAATATTCTGTCATGCTTTTCAGAAGCAATGAAATTTTGCAATGTATAGATTTGTCTCTACCAAGCAGAAAGCTGTCCTTTTGGGAACGATATAGCCTAGTATTGTTTTATCCATTGATTTTTGCATGTGGTTTGAAAGTAAAAGAAGAGAATAAACCGTTTAAGCCAGAATACGTCATTCCGCAATTGCTTTTCCAAGTTGTCAGTGAGTGTTCAGATTTGATGGGCGTATCATATACCTCTACTCGTATGGAGAATCCTGAATATCGTAATGGAAAACAACGAAATTTTGTACTGAAGGTTCCTAATGCTGATACAGCTAAAGGTCAATCGCTTGAACTAGCTGGAAAGTTTAAATGTACTATGCCAGTTAGTCCACATGATAATGAGGATGCTCTGTCAGTTGAAAACAGACTAGGAGGTATGGGATTATTTGAAATAAAATTAAACTAATCTTTTATCTACAAGAGTAAAATTTCAAAGTCAGAACCTGTCGTTTTTGTGATATGAATTCTTATTGGATACCAATGAATGATATAATCGTTATTTTCGCTTTCCTGAGATATTGCCTTGGGTGTAAGGTAGATATGAGTAAGGTAGTGGCAGGTATGGACTGGCAGGAGCTGTATTCCTTTGCTTCTAAACAGGCGATACAGGGGCTTTGCTTTGATGGCATTGAACGACTTGGTAAGGAGTATCCTGAAGAGTTGAAGCAGAATCCGATAGAAAGGAATCTGCTGATGGCCTGGATGGGTAAGGCGCAACAGATTCGCAGACTGAACATGAAGGTGAATGTGGTCGCCGCTAAGCTCATCTCAATGCTGAAGAATGATGGACTTAGATGTTGTGTACTTAAAGGTCAGGGTAATGCCTTGATGTATCCGGATTCTTATTCCCGTACTCCTGGAGATATTGATGTTTGGGTGAAGGCTAGTAGAGTGCATCTTGTTGAATATGCCTCCAAGAAGTTCAAACTGGATGATGACATCAGGTTTCATCACTTGGAAACTTCGATGGATGGAGTGCCTGTGGAGCTGCATTTCTTTCCTTGTGTCATGAATAATCCCATTCATAATGCTCGTTTGCAGAAGTGGTTCAAGCGAAATGCTGACTTGCAATGCTCAAATGTCATATGCTTACCGGATGGAGTAGGGGATATTGCTGTACCAACAACGGTATTCAATGTGGTTTATCAGCTTAGCCATCTCTATCATCACTTTTTTGATGAAGGAATTGGCATGAGACAGATTATTGATTACTATTTTGTCTTGTTGAAGGCGGATGGTAAGAATCTGATGAATAAGGCTTCGTTGTTGCGCGAATTAAAATACCTCGGGTTATGGAAGTTCGCTGGGGCAGTGATGTATGTATTGCATGAGGTACTTGGATTACCAGAGGAGAAGATGATAGCTCCAATGGATGAAAAGCGAGGCAAGTTGCTGTTATCCGAGATACTGAATGGCGGTAACTTTGGCAGACATTATATGATGTATGGGGGATTTACCCAGCAGAATATGGGGAAGAAGTATTTCCTGAAGATATGGAGGAACATGCACTTTGTGAGATATTATCCAGCAGAGGCACTGAGTGAGCCAATTTTCAGAACATGGCACTTCTTCTGGAGATTACGACAAAAATGATATAAAAACAAACAGATTACTTATGGAAAAAGTCATGCAGAAACAATCAATCTTTAAATATGAAGGTCATAACTATCTGGTTCCCTTCCTCATTATCAGCAGCCTCTTCTTCATGTGGGGCTTTGCCCATGGCATCCTGGAGGTGTTGAATCCTCATTTTCAGGAATCGTTCCATATCAGCAAGACAATGTCTGCTCTTACGCAGGCAGCTGTTTATGGAGCCTACTTCCTGATGGCTTTGCCAGCTGGATGGATTATTCAGAAGTGGGGATACCGCAGGGGAGTGATCACCGGACTGGTTCTGTTTGGCATCGGTTCCCTGATGTTCATACCGGGAAGTGAAATCAACAGTTTTTATTTCTTCGTACTGTCTTTATTCGTGATAGGATGCGGTTTAACCTGTTTGGAAACGAGTGCCAACCCCTATACCACGGTATTAGGACATCCCGATAAGGCAGAGAGTAGAATCAACCTGTCACAATCGCTCAATGGTATAGGTTGGATAGTGGGACCACTGGTTGGCGGACAACTGCTGTTTTCTGGTGTCAACATAGCCATTCCTTATGCCCTGGTGGGTATCTTTGTGCTTTCGGTGGCATTGGTCCTGTCAAGAATTACATTGCCCGACCCAAGGAGAGCCCATGAGGCAGATACGAATGAGAAGGCAGAAGAGAAGCCGATGCGTGTGATGGCGTTCGGTTTTGGTATGCTCACCTTATTCCTCTATGTAGCAGCCCAGACGGGTGTGAACAGTTTCTTCATCAACTATGCTGAGGAGAGCATTCATATAGAGAAGCAGACTGCCAGTCTGTATCTCGCCTTTGGCGGAATGGGGCTGTTCTTTATCGGCCGACTGGCTGGTGGTGTCATCATGAATTATGTCCAGCCGAGGCTGGTGCTGCTGGTCTGTGCCATCCTTACATTTATCGCCACATTGATAGTGGTGGTATGTAGCGGTACCTTATCTCTCATTGCGTTCTTCGCCTTATATTTGGGAGAGAGCATCATGTTCCCCACCATCTTCTCTTTGGCATTGAGAGATGCGGGTACAAAGACCAAATTGGCCTCTTCCTTGCTCATCATGACGATAGTGGGTGGAGCGGTTGCTCCAATAATCATGGGGTATATAGCGGATACTACGGGAAGTATGGCGATTGCCTTTCTGATACCGCTGGTATGTTATGGGGTGATTGGAGGGTATGCCGCAACAAGATGTAGATGATTAAATGGCAAGCCACCAGTCTCCTTATTGTGAGGAGAATGTCAAATATGTTCTCTGACTCGTTTGGGGATTTATATAAAGTAGGAGCTATCTTAGATGATTTTTGAAAGATAAGTGTAGCCTTTGTGCAATTTTAACTATTTAATGTTATATGTATAATTATAAATAGCAAAGATTTTGAGCCAACACTAAGTGAATGTTGTGCTAGTATAATTTTTGTAAATCATTTTGCCTAAAAGTCTGGTTCCTTACAATCTTTGGTTTCACAAGCATACATTGGAGATTAAGTTTTAGGTATATATAGATTGGTTGTTTACTGTATTCTCATTGATAATAGTTTAGTAAGCGTCCAAACAGTATTAAAGTGTTTCATGATGGGAAATAATGAAGTTTTTCAATTTGGTGAGAAGTCTATTTATATAGAGCGTAATGATGGAAATGTTTATGTTGGCGACTATGTGTCAAAAACGAATGAGGCTTTTATTGATGAGTCTTTTGAGTTGCATATGTTTGCTCCTCAAATAACTCCTCAGATTAAGCGGGAAGAGGTTGGAATCATACTTAATTGGATAGCAAAAGATACTGATAAGACTGACCCAAAAAGAGTTGCTTTGCTTTATGGCAGTGCAGGTGTTGGAAAGTCTGTTGTTATGCATGATGTTCTTTTGGAATTGGAACAAAATGAAGAGTATTTAGTTCTCGGACTTAAGACAGACCAGATAGAATTTGGAGATACTGAAGATTTGTGTAAACGGATGCATCTGGCAAAACCTTTAGTGACTATTATTAAGGAAATTGCACAAAAGGCAAAGCGAGTTGTTGTTCTAATAGATCAAATAGATGCTCTTTCCTTGTCGTTGTCTTCTAATAGAACTCCCTTACGTTCTATATTTAAACTAATAGAGCAGATTAAATCTATACCACATGTTCGGGTTGTCATATCTTGCAGACCTTATGATTTGGAATATGATCCGATTTTGAATGATATGAAGATAGAAACAAAATGGGAACTCAAAAACTTATCTTCTGGTAGGGTAAAGTGTGTATTGAAAAGTCATAACTTGGAAGATAATATTAGTGAACAGCTACTTGATTTCTTGGGTAATCCTTTGCATCTTTATCTATATTTGAAAGTGATGCCTTTTGGAAAACTACGTAATCCTATCACAGAGGAAGTTCTTTATGATGGATTATGGAGAATATTTGTGATTGATATTAATGCAAATAAAAGGGAGAAAGTTTTGAAATTACTTGATGCAATGGTAGATGCTATGTACAGACGTCAAGAATTATTTGTTCATAAGCAGGAATTTGAAAGTAAATATAATGATGAGTTAAATTATCTTTTGTCAAATGGTTTATTGCTTTGCACTTCTAATGGACGGGTACAGTTCTTTCATCAAACCATGTTCGACTATATTTATGCAAGGAGATTTGTGGAAAATGACTATGACTTGTTAAAAGAATTGTCTAGTCAGCATCAAGGGCTTTTCTCGCGTGCTGCGGTAAAAAGCATCTTTAGTTTTTTGCGAGAGACCAATCCGGTTTTATATATTCATAATATGAATAGTCTTCTTTTTGACAAAGGCGAAACTGAAAAATACAGATATCGTTTCCATCTGAAATCATTAATCTTGAGTAATATGGTCTTTTTTGATGAGCCAAAACAGGAAGAACTTCAGCTGATTGATAGAAAAATCTTCTATGATTCCTTGTATATGAGCGTGATTTTTGAGTCTGTACATAATGGCAAATGGCTTAATGCTATATGGAAGATCATAGATAATAAAGGTGGATGGGCAGCTTTGTCTAAGGAATATAAAGAGAAAACCATATTAATGTGCAGTCGAACTTTATGGGACGATGCTGATAAAATATTGGAGGTGGCATTTCGTATTCTGCAAACAGGAGATGCTGATGGTAGAAAAATGATAATGGATTTTGTCAGCCATCAATCTATAAAGAGTGATATTAATAAGTTGATAAAACTTTATAAAGCATTAGGATTAAAAAGTTATCCCTTAGAGTGTCCAAATTTGCTTAAGCTTATCCTTACTGATGATCCAAAGTTTGTGGTTGCTGTATTGAAGGACAATGTCCAGAAGCAGCTCAATCAAAAAGACAAGAGTTCTTTGCATATTGTAGATTTTACTCATGAAGAAGAACAAATTTTCGAAATGATGGAATCGAATCATCATGAGCTAGCTATACAATTGTATGTTGAGTTATTGGAAATTATCATGAAGAATACCCGTTTTGATATTCCAGGGCATGAGATAATTAGTTCTTTTGAATTCTCTAGTTTTCAGAGAGTAGAAGGAGAACGCTTTTGTCTTAATTTTCCAAAAGCTTTAGTAAATAAATTGATTGATGATTTCTTGAAGAATATAGACACAATCGAAACGCAACGTTATTTGCAGGAATTCTGTTGCAAAAAGTATGAGGCTTTTTTATTTATTGCACTTTATGTATTTACCCAGTATCCCGAGAAATTTTATAATGATATTTATAAAATTATCGTTTGCCGTTCTGTTTTATCTAATGCTCCTTGTTGGGTAGAGTACCAAGCTTTGGAAGCATTAAAGTGCTCTTTTCAATTTATGAGTGCTGTACAGCAAGACAAAATAGTACATAAAGCTGAATCTTTAAATGATGATGGAGATAAATGCATTTATGACAAAGAACTTGTTCGAAGAAGAATACAAGCAGGCTATCCTATCTGTGACATTGATTTGCATCGAGGAAAAGTATTGTATGCTTTACCTAAAGACTCTCTGTTAACTTATAGCAAAAAAGCTTATTTTGAACGCTTGAGAATAGAGCGAAAATTTGGACATAAGAAAAATGGTATTGTTTGTTATTCATGGTTGGAAAATGAGTTACCTTATAGAAGTTCGTTTATGAGTGGTTGGACTTCCCTAGGATTGGATAAGGCGAGAAAAATGAGTTGTAAAGCTTGGTATAAGTCTATGACCAAGTATGTAGATAACGTCCATTCGCATGATTTTGAGCGTCCGTCCTTAGAGGGCCAAAATCAATTGTTTAGGCAAATTGTTGCTGAAAATCCTGAAAAGTATCTTAATTTATTGGACAACATAATTGCAGATAACAATATCTTGTTATGCTATGCAGAATCTGGTGTTAGAGGATTGCTGGATGCAAAAAAATATGTTGAAGCGAACCGGATATTTGATAATATCGTTAAAGTCATTAACAATAATGCCAACTCTGAATATCGAGGATTTGGAATACATTCTTTTCTTTATGTAATAGATGATTTCCTAAAAGGTGACTATATGCCAAAAAATGTATTTGATTTTTTGTGCAATGTCGTATTGAATGTAAAAGAAAGTGAGATAAAGGCAGAAGACGTCAAAGAAAAAGACATTTACAATACTGCAATAAATCAAGCAAGAGGTCATGCAGCCCATATGCTTATAGAGTGCTATCGATTTAAAGAGTATCAAGATGAAATTTTTGATACACTAGAGAATATAGCTTCTACAGCATCAGTATATACTCGTTCTGCCATATTGCTCAATATGGCGTTGTTGAACCATTTAGATCAGCAACGAAATGTACTGCTATTCAAAATGCTTTTACATGACTATGATGATAGATTGTTGGCAATGCCAATACATAATTATAATCCATTGGTATATTTTATCAATTATGCTGTGGATGATATATTGGATGTCTTTGTTCACTCAATAGATAAACCATGGTGTTATAAGGAGCAAGTGATAATCTTGTGGCTTGCATGGGTACATAACAATTATAGAAAGGATATCAAAGCTCTTCTTGATAAAATGTGTGAAAAGGGACAAGAGGCTAGGTTATCCTTGCTATCTTTCCTGACTCGGCAAGATGTTGAAATTGATCAAGAATCCTTTAGCTATATCTTGTTTTTGATGTCAGAAAGGTTTTGCACTGCAGAATTGGGGCATGAATGCGATATAATTTTTCGACATGTAAAAAAGTGGACTCAAGAAAGGCAAGATATAATGGCAAAGACTTTTGTTGAGTCTCCTTTGAGTAAATATACGGGCAGAGGTTTTATAGATTTTTTGGCTGGCTATGCAATCAATAAACCTGTCCAGGCATTATACTGGTTAGAATGTGTTATTCATAACATGCCTCCTAACGACTACAGTATATGGAATTCTGTAACAGACGTCTTGATTCAATCTTATAATGGAATTCGCTCCTTTAATGATATAGAATACCAGTCGACATTGGAGTATGCCATGGATTTGATTGACAGTCTAATGATGAATAAAGATAAAAGTTTTCTCATTACCAATTTCATTCATAAGATAGATGATGAATAGTGAATTGTCGCATTTACATTCTATTTTGCCAAGTTTACAATCTGGTTTGTACCTACTGGAAACTGAGCTTACGGATGAGGAAATCAAGGACTACTTAAAAAAATATAGATTTTATTCTTTCTATACGGAGGAGTTGTTGCCATCCAGAGGTGGAACACCATTTGAAATGTTAGTAATGTCGTTGTGTTGGCAATTTGACTGTAAAGAGTTAGAAGGACTAAGGTTGGCTATAATCAATTCTTGTGGTCAACAGAAAGAGAACATTATTTACGAAACTCTAATGAGAGTTATAAAAAAGATGAGTAATGGAAGAACTTCTGTTCTATTGTTGTATGGGGAACCAGATTTGTCATCTTTCAGGCATGAAGAACTTGCAGTGCTGAATTATTCAGTGTGCCATAATGGGATGACTACCTTGATTTTATCAAAGAAAAAAAGCAATGGTTGTCTTAATAAAGAGGAAAATATTGTAAAATATATAACTTTAAAATCAAATTATAAAATGGTAAATAGAAAGTACAAGGTTCATATAACCTATAAACATGATGAGTTGCATAATTCAGGCATAGAAGCGATTTGTGCAGGTTTACATACTCGCAATATTCCTTTTTCAATTGATAAGTATGACATTTTATATAGAGATAATATACAAAGATATGAGGAAGAGATAGGTGTCTCGAATATTGTAATCATGTTCGTTATTCCAGAATATCTGAAGTCTTTGGACTGCATGTATGAAATGACTCAACTTTTCAAGAATGGGAATGTTGAGAATAGGGTCTTTCCTATAGTTGATATGGGGGATATTCCCCGTAATGGAGATGGATTGTTGCAAATAAAGAATTATTGGAATGATGAGAAAAATCGAAAGGCTGAACAGATTAAAAATGAGCCAGGAAGCTCGTCTTATCTGTTAAGTGAGATTTCAAAAATAAACGATATTCTAAAAACGATGGATGAGTTTTGGGAATATATCGTTCATACTAATACAGGAGACTATACTGAGATGGTTGCTGACAATGCAAATTTGTTGTTAAATGAAATCGAAAAACAAATAAATGTTTCTTCAGTATTTCAAGATAATAAATTTATCCCAACAACAGAGACCGCACCAAAACAGTCTAGACGTATCTTCCAACATGGTGATAAGTCTATATATGTGGAGAATAATAGTGGAACTATAAATATCAATTAGTAGGGGTTGCTGACCACGATTCATCTTGCTTATAGACATCCTAATCAAGACATGTATAGATATTGGCTTTGGGGAAGAATCATGTTTATATAAACTGTAGAGCCCGAGTATGAGTGTGGAGAGAAAATCCTTCAGAAATTAAACTCGATTAATTGGGGTATATAATGTGTTTTTCGAGTGCTTGTTGGGATATTGTGAGACTTATTATTACAATATGCTCACTTTTATTTCTGATATTGAATCAATGATTGGGTATCTCTATGGACATAAAAATATATCCAAATAACCTTTTACCAAATTCTGTCAAGATATACAGAAATTGGCAAGAAAGGAATATGCTAGAGGAAAGAAAAACTAGGAGAAAAATATGAAGGGTGATATTATTTTTGCACTATTTACGGCATTCATGTTAATTGCTATTGCTGTCGGTTTTTACATGCAATGGAATCCTTCAGTAACAGCTATATTGTTGGGAATGTTATTTATGGATACTATTTGCTATTTGATTGGTATTTGTAGAAAGTTGATTTTGTCAAGTGTTATTTTCTGTAAGGAGAAGATTCAGACTGAGTATAAGGGAAAATAAGGAATCATGAGACTAGGACGAAAATTCTTATCTAAGCACAAAAAATATGGCGCAGTTTATAGAATTACATTGCAAGCACAATGGCAATCCACTATATATAAATGTGGACACCATTGCATTCATAGAAAATGAGAACGGACGAGTGTTTATAAACTTCTTGATGCAAAGAGTATCAACGAGTGGTAACGATGTGTCAAGCCATGTATACCGAGAAGAAGTTTCAGAAACGTATTCTCAGGTAAAAACAATAATAGAAGAATAATGATGGAAGATTTTATGATTCCAATAGATTTGGCAATTAAAGGCTTCTACAATCATCTTTTTGCCAATCAACGGACTATACTGTCATCAAAATTTGGTGATGGTAAGTCTTATTTCTTGGAGAGCTTCAAAAATACAGATTTCGTAAAGGAGCAATTTGTCTTCTTGACAATATATCCTGTCAATTATCAAGTTGCATCCAATGAGGACATATTCAACTTAATCAAACGAGACATCTTGTTTCAGCTTATGTTGAATGATATGATTTCAAACAATGTCATCATTCCAAAAGACATTGCTCTTTGGGCTTACATTCAAAACAGAAAATATTCCTTGGTGTCTGACCTGATCAATTATGTTGCAGACATAGCTGTTCCTTGTGAATATCTTCCAAAAATTATGTTGGCAATAAAGGGGCTTCGGTTGTTTAAGGATTTGAAAGAGAAAATTGAAGATTTTACTAAGAAAAATAATGATGATGACATATTGAATGAGTTTGTGGATAAGGCAGGCAGTAATACTATATATGAAGACGACATTGTTACAGCGATTATAAAACGCTCTGTTGCTGACTTCAAAAGAAGAACAAAAAAGGATGTGGTCTTGATAATTGAGGACTTGGATAGAATCGACCCTGCACATATCTTCCGCATATTAAATATCTTTTCCGCTCATATGGATTATGCCTACAAATATTTTACCAAACCGGGAACAACACTGGTGGGTAATAAATTCGGGCTTGACAATGTGGTACTTGTCGCTGATTACTCTAATGTCAGAAAGATATTCAAACATTTCTATGGTGAACATACTGATTTCAACGGTTATATCGGTAAGTTTTTATCAAGCAAGCCTTTTACGTATTCATTGCGAGAAGAGAGACTAAAGTACATTTACGAAAAGTTAGCTTTGATTACAGAAAGTCCTATTGAATTAGTAAAGATTGTCATATCTGAAGATAAACTGGAAAACAAAACAATTCGTGACATTATTCATTCTTTTGAGATAGACAAACAAATTTATAAAGAGGCTAAAGTTACAAAAGAAGGGAAAACAGTAGTGCTGTGTCCTGTTATGCTAAAATTGTTGGCAGTAATGAGACGATTGCAAATACCAGATGAGGATATGACTACTATTCCCGCTAAAGTTTATTCACAAAGTCAGAATTTATTTTTCGAATACTTTGCTCCATATATGTTATTGACAGAGAATGATAAAACAAGTATGGAGGTTACTATCTATCACCGAGATGAAGATGGTATTCCTTACGGGCAAAGATGCAAAATTAACGAAAAGTCAGGGAAGGGAGAACAATGTGGCTTGTTTCGTTATAGCGGAAGTGATGAAAAAACGAATTTCTCTGAGATAGTGAAACGTATGTTAGAATTTATTGTAAACTAAACAATATGGAACCCAACAACACCCAGCACAAATCCTTCCTCTGGCACCTCGACTTCGAGCCATTCACCTGGCACACTTGCTACGGAGAACAATGCCCGCCATTCGTTACCGAAGAGAACAAGGAGGCATGGCGACGGTATCTGCAAAAAGTAATCAAGAAGCATCTGAAGGCAGAGGTGATGAATACACCTGAGTTCAGGGAGATAGAGACTCTGGTGAACTACGAGAAGTTGGTTCGTATCAAAAATGATGAGCAAAGGAAGCGGATGATGGAGAAACAACGGTATCGCGCCAAGATGGAGCGACCGAGAATCAACTATATTCCCAAAGGGCTGAGCGTGGACTATGAAGAGGAATACTCCAAATATCTGATGCAGGAAGTAAGCTTTGAACCAAGGGACAATGATGACTTCACGGCTCTGCTACGCCTGCTTGAGCGATGGCACAAAAAATCAATTCCACAGATATTAGCCAAGAACAGACCTGATGCTGCGTATGCCATCGCTCTGGCACTGTGCAAACATATACCTCTGCTCATCAACCGAGATGACATACAAGATTTGGTTGGCGAATACAAAAGACGTATCGGCAAACTGATTTTCGACAGCTATCAAGCACTGGTGGAAGCTGTCAAGTTATGGAACAACGAGGAAAAACGCCAGGAGGTATGCCGCTATATCAAAGAGACGGCAGGACAATACCCCAACCATCGAGGCATGAAGAAGAAGCTAATGGATTTGATGCCAGAGACACCATTTGAAGGTGAGCCGATGGCAGTGATTCGTGAACCAAACGACATGGAGAAATCACTCCTGTAAATTATCAACTACACCAATAATGAAACAGAAACAATGAGAGAAACACCTATAATTTTACCAGTGTTCACAACCAGTGTGCCTTTGGATTTTCCGGAAGAAATATCCTGTCATCAGCAGTCTGTATGGGCAACATACCGATACGGCAGAGGATATCCATATCTCAACCATCGGCTTTGAGGGTAATCCCAAGAAATGGTATATCTCCATGCGCATCTATGGAGAGAAGTTCGATGACCTGCTGCACGGCAATCTGCTGATGAACGTAGCGTTTGCCTCTGCCGTGGGTAATCTGTGTACGGGTAAAAGAGGGAGTGTTTTAGAATATGGTTATCAGCATAGCCCAATCAATGGGCTATGCTAATGAGTTTACTTCCTAGAGCAGTTATCTTGGCATTCTCAAAAAGAATTCTCGATTCGTTTCATAATCTCCTTGGTCGGAAGGCGATGGTTGGACTCCAGCAAGGCTTTAAGCTTGGTTATATATTCTTCTTTCGATAGAATATCATGGTGAAGAAGTTCGTCCATCACATAGATTATTCCTGAAACTTGAAGCCCATGCCGTTCTGCTATTACTCGAAGGTTACGATCGCCAGTCAAGAGTTTATAATCACCGCTCAATGCATAATACAAAACAGTGCAGTCTTGGAAAGAGAGATTCTTGTCTTGAAGTGACATAATCTCTGCATATTCATTACTTTTGAAAGTTTTGATTGTGATTTTTCCTTTTTGGTGTAGTTGAGCAATCGCATCTTTAACACCTTGTGTCTTTAGCTCACCGATAATAAAGTCGGTGGTGTGGATAGACAAAGGAAGCTCACAGAATCGTTCCAAAAGTCCAATATTCCATAAGTCTATGAATATATTGGTATCGCTGATTACTATTTCCATTAGGCAAGAACGAAATTATGTAATACTTCCTCTGTCGTTTTGTTGAGTAAGACGGCAGCCTTGGATTCTGTAATCAAGCCACTTGACAGGGCACGATAGATAAGGTTCTCGAATCTGGTGCTGTGCTCGTCATCAATGATGCTCTTCTCGACCTGTGATTTGAAATTGGAATCGAAATTTTTCTTCTTCCAATAGGTTGTATAGCGATTTTCTGATATGACATCAAGATATCTCGCCTTATACATCAAGGCATCAACGGATATTCCAAATTCTGATTGAAGGTTTTTCAACTCAACCAAAGCTATGTCGTGGCGTTTTTCGCCAATAGACTGAAGGAAAGTTTGTCTTGGCATCAACACTTCATTGGCAAAAATATTGCAGTATTGTTCTTCCACCTTTTCATCCATGTCTTCTGGAAAATGAAGCAATGCATGGCCTAATTCATGGAGCGCAGTGAAACGTTTACGTTCGGTGCTCATCTGTTTGTTAATGACAATGACAGGGGTTCCATTTTCCAATGTGCCATTGAGACCTGAGAAAGCGTCTGAAGCTTCTACTTCTACCACAATGATACCGTTGGTCTCTAAGATATTGATGACGTTTGTAATGGCTGCGTTGCCAATATTCCAATCGGTACGGAGTTTGGTTGCTGCGCTGAAAACATCATTTAAAGACTTAACTTGGCAAGTGAAGGAGGAAGTGTCAAAATGTCTTTCGATGCCACAAATATCTTCTATTTCATTGATGCGTTCGATGGTATCTTCCACCATGAGATTGATGGATTTCTCTTCCTTAGCACTCAGGCGAGTTAGTTTGCGGTAATGGACATTATTGAGAGCTGAACGATTTTCACGAAACAGATAGTCGGGGGAAATGTTCAGGGCTTTACATAATGCGATGAGAATAGTACTGTCTGGCATACTCTCGCCTCGTTCGTATTTGGACACAGATTGTTTGGTGACAATATCATTCATCATCACACAGAGTTGTTGCATGGACAAGCCTCGCATCAGACGTGCGTTGCGCAGTCGCTTAGAAAATATATCTTTCAGTTCCATAATTATTCTTTTAATCTTTTGGTTGACAAAGATAACGATATTAATTGGAATAGTCAACCGGTACGGCGAAATTATAACAATATTTAATTTTAATTAGAAAATATGAACGTAATCAAGATAGATATTAGCAAAAACATATGAACACAAACACTCAAATAGACAAGATAGATAAAGTACTTTCAAAAATATCGGGCAAGGAGATGAAAGCCTTTGTGTGGCAGTATGCAGCCACGCATGAGGACTTCGCTACCGCTTTGGTAGAAAAATATTGGAAGCCAGAGCGCGGTAACTATAAGGAGCTGGTGGAGGCTTGCTTTGCCCATGCTGGTGTGCTGGGCAATCGATTCGGTCAACCTCAATTGGATTGGAGAAAGATCGAGCAAGACCTGGCTGCAATGGTTAGAAAAGCCAAGAGCATGAAGAA
>ERZ1026856.481-NODE-481-length-25090-cov-6.804234_pt1 | contig 25090 bp, 40 predicted proteins | sample MGYA00380158_ERZ1026856 | MGnify/ENA primary metagenome ERZ1026856 (study PRJEB33269, sample SAMEA4719794) | human gut metagenome | biome: human-associated habitat; feature: organic feature; material: feces | place: Cameroon | collected 2013-10 ...
GTTTCATAGTGTAAATCTCCTTGTGCTTTATTAAAAAAATGTTTTTAAAACTAAAAGAAGAATTTATCTTAAAATTTAATAATGCGAAGACGTATAAAGAATATAAGGTACTTAATGAAATAGTTGATTATGATTTTTTATGGATTGTACGTGATATTGAAAATCTGGAACACAAGGTAATTATGAATGGATTCGAGAGCATAAATGATGCATCGAATAGCATTGAAGTATTAAAATCCAATATCGCCAATAAAATGAAATTATTGGAGACTGAGAACAATGCCGAAAATTGAAATTATTCTTAAATGATTTTGCTTGTTATTGATTTACAAAAAACAAAAAGCCACGGAGACAATAACTCCGGGGCTTTTTTTATACCCAATGAGTGCTTTCGTTATTTTGCTTTCCAACATTATAGCAAATGCTTTTCGGCATTTTCCCCTACGTGGCTTTAATGCCTGTTTCTGATAAAACAGAATAATTGCAGCCAGAATAGGAACGACAAGTATAGAGCATACACAAGTTGTAAAATTTAAAATATATAACCAAATGGATCTGCTCAAAATTCACGAAAAGGAATCTATTCAAAAACTTGCCATTTTGATTGCAACAGTAAAATCCGGTGACACAACTAACAATGAAGCACAAGCAGCTTCCGCATACTTTAAAGCGTTGTTTGGGCGAGACTATAGAAGAGGAGACCAGTTGGATAAAACTAATAGTGCGTTAGATTATGGATACACAGTAATAAGAGGATTAGTCGCAAGAAGTATCGTGGCGTATGGATTTGAGCCATCGTTAGGCATCAATCACTGCTCTGAACTAAACGCTTACAATTTAGCTGATGATCTTATGGAGCCATTTAGGATAGTCGTTGATAAAACTGTTTATAGACTCGTACAGTCGAATGATGATTTTTTTGACACTACAGAACTCTCACAAGGAGAGCGTAGGTTTATTTTGAACATATTTGACACAAAAATCATCATAAAAGGGAGAAAGCAACTGTTATATAACGGAATAAACATCTTTGTTGAATCTTTTTCCAGAAGTTTAATTGATAAAAAGTGTTTAATTGAGCAGCCAACAATTGATATGTCAGAGGATGGTGCAGGAACAGAAAATGAGGACAACTGACTTTATGAGAATACTTTTATTTTTTGACCTACCCGTTAAGAGGGAACAAGAGTGTAAAGAGGCTACTAAATTCCGTAACTTTCTATTGAAAGACGGGTTTTTTATGGTGCAGTATTCTGTGTATGTAAGAGTATGCAACAATCTTGAAAATTGTATCATGCACGAAAATCGAATCAAGCAAAACCTTCCTCAGAACGGCTCTGTACGTTTATTAATTATCACAGAAAAGCAATATGAAAGCATGAGAATCTTTATCGGGAAGAAAAAGGCAGAAGAACAGGCTCCCAAAGGCATTGAATTTTACTAATACCAAAAATCTCCAAAAAAAATCAGGAGCATTTTGCTTATGTTTGGAAACTCCACTTGTAAGTCTAGCAACCACAATTTTCTGTAAATTACAAAACGAAACTTGGTGGTGTTTCGGACTGGTGACGATCAAACAAAAATGTACGGGAATTGTTTTGGATAAACTGGTAAATAAGTTTCGAGATGGATATTGGCGTGAATCATTCCCCATTCCTTCATTCCGTTCCATCATTGCGTTAAATCAGTATTTCACGCAATGATAAAGCAGGGCGTATTTTCACCCTCTTCTCTTTAGAAATTGTCATTTAAAGTAAAAATGGTACAAAGATTTACTTTAATTTGGTACATCTTTGTTCCAAAAGCACTTAAATTTAATATCTTTGTACTATTTTTAGTTAAACCCGCTATCTTTGTACTATTTTTAGCTTAAATAATTAAAGCAAAAAACGGTACAAAGTTATGAACATAGCCTATTATAAGCTATTTTGAATACCATCTTTGTACCATTTTCGGTTAAAATGACAGAAATGGACCATTTTCGCCAGAATTGCAAAAATCCACTTCGCTAACTGAGATTTTCTTTTATAGTCTTCTCCCAATGTATGCTCCACGACTTTACAATTTTTTATATTATTTTCGTATCTATGTGATACAATGAATATAACAAAGGAAAAGGAGGTCCATTACTATGGATTATATAATCAAAGGCGATTCAGATTGTCCTATTGCTGAAATTCATTTACAAACTAATGAAACCGTAAAAATCGAAAGAGGCTCTATGGCTTACATGTCAAATGTTTCTATCGAAGGGAAAATGAACAGCAACAAAAAAGGTCTTGGAGGTATTCTTGGAGCCATTGGAAGGAGTCTTACAAGCGGGGAAAGCATGTTTATTACAGAAGCTACAGGGGCAAGTTCCAACGCTTTTTTAGGTATTGCACCTGCTATTCCAGGTAAAATTGTATGCCTAAAAGTGCGACCCAATCAACATTACTACTTAAACAGCGGAGCCTTTTTAGCTTGTGATGAAAGTGCATCTTACGAAATGAAATCGCAAAGTGTTGGAAGATCCTTATTTGGTGGCACAGGCGGTTTCTTTGTGATGCACACATTTGGACAAGGTGATGTTTTAGTCAGTGCATTCGGAGACATCATAGAAATTGATGTGGATGAAGATCATCCTATCACGGTTGACAATGAACACGTAGTAGCGTGGGACGATTCCTTAAACTATGAAATTAGAATAGCTTCCGGTACATTCGGCTTTACTACAGGCGAGGGTTTAGTCAATATTTTCCACGGCAATGGAAAAGTGTATATTCAGACACGTAATATACATAATATGGCAGATGCTCTAATTCCATTCATGCCAAAATCAGACAACAATTCCTAAGTAAAAGAAGGTAGGATTGCAAACAGTAACCCTACCTTCTTACCTCTAAGCCTCTGCGATAATTTTCTTTACGCTTCTCTCCCATGCTGAATCCACTAAGCCATATACATCATTAACGCTGTAGCCATAGGACGTTTTTCCTGCTTCTATTTCTGCTCTGTGAATACATCTAAAAGGAAAAAGAAAGAGGGGTAACTTTCGTTATCCCTCTCCCAGTCCTGTAAACTGCCACTAACAATATGTCAGCATGGCATGAATACAAAACTGGCATGACTCAATTGGCAGCAGTATCCAATGTCAGAGTATGAATTACTCTGCCTCCACAATATTCTGGTTCTCGTCCAGAATGATGCCATCATAGTCGATCTGTGCTGAATCGTCAACACACTCTGCTAATCTGCCACAATCCTTCCAGGACATACTCTCCAGAATATCCTCTGCCTTTTCCTGTGCTTCCTTTACAGAATCTGCTTCCACCTCGATTCTTCCGGATTTCTGATAACAAAACGGTATATACATTTTCATGATTTTTATTTCCTTTCTGACTTTTTGATTGAATGTGTCACATGATCTGAGCGAACGTGCCACACATGCTTTTTATTTTCCTTCTGTTCCAGCTCTCCTATTTACTAAACTCTGCCAATGCACATCCAACGCAAAGCATCCGATCCGCCTTGTCGTGCATCTGTCTACACGCTCTGCCATAGTACCCGCATATCATAGGAACATGACATTCGGACTCGCTGCTTCCGGTTTTGTTTTCCATGCATTTATTCTCAAACGCCTTCTGTTTTTCCCTTGTAATAATAGGGAACATAAAACTCACCCTCTTTTCTACTGTCTTTCCGGTATCTGCCGTCTGTATGTTTCCCAGTTCATGCAGTCAAATTCCTGCGTGTCTTCATTGAACTCCAGATGCAGGAATGTTTTGCAATGAATGCAAGTTCCGTGTCCCATGTTTGTCAGACCACTCTCCTGCATAATACTTTTACATATCCATAATGTACCACCGCACTCCGGGCAGATTCCTTTATATCTTTTTTGTTTCTCATTTACAATTTTAGGCATACAGTTTCCTCCTGTTTTTACTGCTTCCCGTTTCAGCACATAGACATTGCAGCTTTTTTGGCAGCAGTTCTTTCTTTTTCTTTGATTGTACGGATGATAAAGGTTCCGTCCTTAGATGTGGATGATTTCAGAGCACCATTTTCAATCATCTGACGGATGAGATTCATGGCATACTCTTTGGCAGTCACTTCATCCTTTGAGGTATCGTTGTTTCTGGCTCCTACACGGCATACAAAGAAGGAACTGCCAACACTTTTGGCAATGCCCTCCGCACTCTTATAATAGTCTTTCCGCTTGGTTGTGGCAAGTTCCTTAATACGTTCTTCCATATCCGGACGTTTCGCCTCCAGTATATGATAAAATTCCTCGTCTGTCATATCGTAATAGGTTTTGCCAATGCTTACCCAGCGAAGAGAAAAAAGAGTTGCTTTTGCCAATGCTTCTGCAATCTCTTTGACCCTGTTTTTCTTAACCTCTCCGGAAATCGTTTGTGGATGTGTATAGAGGCGTTCCTTTCCACAGGTAATACCAACCACATATTTTTCTTCCGGCTGTCCAAAGCCATATTTAGCAAGGATTCCATTTGCTTCCTCATAGAAAGCATCCATTTCTTCTCTTGTATAGTTATCAAAGGGATACTGGTAAATGGGAGTATCAATATAAAAATAGACACTTGCATATTCATCTCCGTAATCCTTGTCCGGATTCCAGTCAGAAAGAGCTTTTCCGTCCTTTCCGTAGTGGTAGCCGTTACTGATGTCACAGTATTTAATGTTGTTCATGCGTTCTGTCTGATTCATATTATCATTTTTCCTTTCTTTGATTTTATTTGAAAATCGGGTATCTTTCTTCTTCGTCCATGTCGAAAAACTGATGCGCTTCATAATCATCAATTTCCCGGATTGCAACCACATGCTCCATTTTCATATTCACCATATCGTTTTTACAAAACTCTTCTGCTTCCTCATAAGAAGGTTCCCGCATTGCACGAATACAGATACTATAAAATCCAATTGTTTCATTTCCATATTCTCTGGAACGGATGTCATGGTCGAATTCCACTTCATAGTATTTTATTTTTTCCTTCATAACTTTCCTTTCTGTCTGAATAGGTATCAAACTTTGCTTCCTTATTTTGGTTTTCCCATAATACATAACAAGAAAAAGCCACAAAACCAATTCGGTATTTGTAGCTTTTCTTAATGATATGATGTAGATGTTATTTCCTTGGATTTGGCAGCAGAACATCCATTTTTTCTGTGTCCCCTTTACTGAGCCTTAATAGCGGGCAATTCCACTACGCTCCCGGTTCGTTCTGCTCTTTCTGCAAATTCACAGATGTGATATACGACCTGTGTATCTGCAAACATAAAGTGGTATTCATCCAGATATACTACCTTTTTTTCCTTTCCATCAAAAATAACGGTTCCAAGATCCTCCACCTCAAAAAGTTCTTCATATTTCGAAGTGATGAACCGTACCTTATTGGCGGGAGAAATGTCACTGCATCTAAGAACTTCTATCAAAGAGGCTCTTTCCGCCTTGACAGCTTCTATGTTTTTTCCGTCTTCCGTGAAGCGTTTTCTAAACTCTTCACTGTTTTCATAGTTTCTCATCCACGCACCCAAAAGTTCATATCTTTGCAGATTACGGGTATTAACTGCGTGAATAACCTCTTTTCCCTTCATCTCTTCGGTTAAATAGAAGGTTTCTTCCGTCCAGTCACTCTTTACGAGCTTCCCTAATCTAAAAAATTTTTTAAATTCCTTACTTATCATGTTACTCTCCTTTTCTATTTTTGTTTTTTTGTCCTGTTTTCTTAGGTACTACCCTCCTTTCTGTTTGTTTACTCATAATAAAAAAGTCACAAAAAACCGTGTGGTCTCTTGTGACTTTTTTTCCGTTTTACTTAGGTTATGAAAAAACTTATAATAATATTATAGGGCATTTTCACCTGCCTGTCAATCATCTACGGCTTTGTTTGTTCTACTCTTAACACTCCATTAAGATAAGTCAGCAAGCTATCGACAAAGGGCAAATGGTACAATTGGTAATACATAACCACAAGAATCCCCTATATGCATGATAGTCCATGACCCTGGCTTAATGGCTGTCTCTTACCTTTAGTACCTTGGGTCGTTTACCTGCCACTCTTCCAAATACGTGTCCTCTACCTCATCCGGACTGGATACATAGAACTGCGGGTCCCGATCAACCGGATATCCGTTTTTCATGTGTTCAAATGCCTTCGTATAGGCTTCTTCCAGGGTGCTTGCCTCTGTTTCCGGAATCCAGATTTCAGAGTGTGACACCATTTTTAAGCGAACTAAATGCCCCTTTTCTCCATGAGCCTTTTCTTCTGCCAAATGGAAGGCTCTACCTACAATATTTCTCACTGAGTTAATCTGGAGAAACGAGTCAAAATTGACTCTATATCTTCCCTCGTAACCCATACTGTTAAGAATTTCCGGCAAGTTCTCCTTCGCTTTTTTTGATAACCTTTCAATGTTATAAGTATTATATTTCATATTTATCCTTTCTATTGTCGTTTTTTTTCTTCTTTACTTTTCACATCATAGTTTACCTGTCAAACCATGATGTATCCGCTCCATTCCAGTTGTCCTTTTTTTTCAAAAAAAGTTTCACAACATCATCTGGCGTAAGCTGCATGGTTGCTGGCTCATTTGTCAATTTGAACGAATATTCATCCATCTCAAACCAACAGTGATCGACCGCAAAATCTGCTTCTTCAAAACGATTTTCTGGAAAGCCTATCTGATTCGGGATAAAATACATCCCCTCATCTAAACATTCGAGAACTGTTTTAATCTGTTCCACAGTCACTCTTCCGTTAATAACTACAGTTGTTGTTTTCTTGTAGTTGCTGGCATCTCGGTATAAATAAGAGATTTCTGTTCTCTGTTCCACGTCGTTCTTAACAACTGCTGCCATTTCTACCTTCACCCTTTCCTTAGAAATCTTAATTTCAAAGTATTATTCTTCAACTTCCACAATTACTACATATTTAATTCCGTTAAACTCAAAATCCCATTCTCCAGTATATGTGTCGTCTGGTTCGGTACATATGAGTTCAAATCCATTGTGAAATAAAACACCTTCTGTATATGGTGATTCATCTTCGCAAATCACAAGTTTTATATCAGCTTCAATTCCATTTGGGAATTTTGCTGTATGTGTAATTGTTTCATCTCTCTTATATCCATATTTCTGATAAATTTCTTCTCCTGTAAGATTGAGCAAATCATTTATCAATTCCATTTCATCTTTTGTAATTTTTATTGTTTCTGTCATAAAAAAGTCCTCCAATTTTCAAATGAAACACGTATTTCTACTGTGCATCTACTGTGAAATTTCAAATTCATCACAATAATTTCTACCATGAATTTCTTTCCCATAGTTTTCACTATCGCCAAAATTACAATAGAATTTTCCATCCTGTTCACTCGCATAGCAACAATCACAACAAGCTTTACCGAGTAAATCTGCATACTGACTATAAAGCGAATTATAATACTCCGCCTTTTCATCATCAGACTGACTATCCCAAGTTCCGTATGTCTCTTCGTTACATTCTTTCCATTGTCTTTCACATTCAGATAATATATATCTGTGATACTCCATTGCAGTCATTAAATCATCTCTCAGTATTTTCATATTGTTTACCATCCTTTCCTATCCTTCTGGCTGTTTTATTGTTCCTTTCTTTTTTAAGGTACTACCCTCCTTTCTGTTTGTTTTCCGCAACAAAAAAAGTCACAGGAAACCAAATGAATGATTCTCTGTGACTTATACTCCAAATACAGTGCGGAAAAACTTATAGAAACATTGTAGCATTATTCTATAAAACTGTCAATAAATTGCCTGTTGCACTTTATGTTTTTGATTCCCGCACCTGCGTTTCTTCCTTCTTTTTGTATTTGCACACCAACTTTTTCCCGCCCGGTGAGTAACTTTTCACCTCCTTGCGGTTTTTATGTATGCCATGCACGAAATATCCGGTAGCAGCACAAAGATAATCAACGTCCCTATACTGATTATTCCTTGGATACTCCAACATGTACCGACAGTTGGCACAGCATTCTATCTGTCTTTCCATTTCTATCCTTTCTCTGCAACGCAGTATTCTTATTCCACTTCGATGATGAAGTACCGGGCTGCATCGAAGGTCCGCTGCTGTCCATTTCCATCTCTCATAGCCTTTTTCCACGCATCTTCTGTCGTATAGATAAGTTCAAGGTCGTTCTCATCTGAGCGGATTACTACCGGAGAATATTCACATTCTTCGTTTACGGTTTCTATTTCCTCATCCAACACCTGTTCCATTCGTTCCCTTGCATCTTCCAGACTGTCAAAGCTCTCTCTAAAGATAGATGGATCAAAGTTGTAGGTAAGCACAAACACATATTTTTTACTCATAGAGCACAGTTCCTCCCATTCTTTTTCTCTTTCTTTTCGTTTTCTTTCTTCCTTTTCCTCGTAGGAAAGCATAAACACATCCATCATGTTCATTTAGCCTACTCCTTTCCGTTTCCTATACCGTTCCATTGTATGTCATAGTCAAAAGCTGACAGAGACGGTCTGCAAGGATAGCAGTAGGAACCCGTTCCGTCCGTCCAGAGATGCTTGTAAGCATGTCTCAATCTTTCCGGCAGATCCGGTTCTTCGATGTATTTAAAATTGTTTTTGAGATTTCCACAACCGTCCGAAAAATAGTGAAAGTCATTTCCAAACTCATTGACTTCTTTCTTGTTGTAGTAATATAATATCGTTTTATCTCCTTTCTTAACCAAAAGGGAGACGCATCCACATCTCCCTTTCTCACGTTCTATCTGGCTCCGGCAGTCGAATACTGCTGCCATTCTTTATTTTCTTTTTTATATATTTTTATTTCCTTTTTTATTCTTCTCGTTCCTATTCTCGCATCAATAGGCTATCTCATGGCTTTCGAGGTACTTTATTAAGGTTTCCCTTGCCCTGGAGAGGTATTCTTCCACATCCCCATGGATAAGGAACCAGTAATTATCCTTTCCCCCATTACTCGCCAGTTCCATCAGTACGTGCTTTCCTTTGTACTTTTTTTCCAGTTCACAATACTCTGAACAGAAAAGCTGAAAGAAATGGATCGCTGTCTGCCAGTTTTCCTCAGTAGAAACATCTAACATATAAGCAGTTTCCGTATCCAGCCCAATCTCATCCGATAACGCCCATGTAGGAACGGGCTTACAAATTGCATCAAACTTCTTCTTGATTTCCTTTTTGTTATCTTTCATCCTGCCTCTAAGCCAAGAATGCGTTCTTGCTCTTGACATGCTCCTTTCCTTTTTTGAATTCAGACTTCCGTTATGTAATATCTTCCGGCATTATCCGGCAGATAGAATAACGTATAGACTTCTGAATGCTCCCATTCATAGTCAATCATCTCATCCCCGTCCGAAAGTCTTTCCGTTTCCGATTCCATAATGGAAGCCACTTTCTTTCCTGTCAGTGCCTCCATATCCGTTTTTAATTCTTCTAAGGTGGCGTACCTTCGCCCAATCAGTTTCGTAAGCATTTTCGTCTCCTTTCTGGCTTCTTTATTTGTTCTTTGTAAAGTTCTGCCCTCCTTTCTTTTTTGTTTTCTCACAATAAAAAAAGTCACAAGAAACCGTTTGGTCTCTTGTGACTTTTTATTCCATCAAAACTTCGTTAGGTGTGAAAAAACTTATACTCACATTATAAAATGTTTTCCTCTATTTGTCAATGATTCCCAGTTTCCATTGAGATTAAGGCTGTCCTTGCGTTATCTACTGGATTCACGCAATTCGTCTCCATCAAATGTCACCGCAAACATGCCAGTCTTCCAACGTGGATTCCGGATGCTGCCAGTCCACTTCCTCAAATAACTTATCCGCAAGAATCTGATCTCCGCACATCTTTAAAAAATCATTTCCCGTATACACAGAGTCAGACAGTTCCGGCACATAACAAGGCTGGTCCTTGTGAAATCTGTATGCTTCCTCATCCTTGACGATCATTCCCTGTCTGAAATACTCCCGAAGGATGGTATAGTTTCCGTCCTTTTCCTTTCGAATGCTTCCAATTTTCAGCATGGCACTACCTCCACTTTTTAGGAAAAGGTCAGCCGTATGCAGCCAACCTTTCCTTTTGCATTTTATAGGTTCGTTCCTGGGGAATCATCCTTTACGACAGCAGTTTAGAAACCGTTTCAAAATCATTCCATCTTACTCTTACCGTTTTAAGTGTTCCCGGTGTTACATCATAGTCCTCTTTTGAGTTTGTAAACGGGTCCTCTTTCGATAAAAAGATGCCAAAACGATTCACATAATGCTCCTTTGTCCGGATTGCTATAATATGGTTCTCACACTCCGAAGCATGGATCACACATGCGGTAAAAAGATGATGATCTTCGACAAACTTTCTCCACGTTTCTCCTACCGTATTTCTTTTTTCCAAAAAGAAACGACCTGTCGGAACAATGATTCCCTTCGGTAATCCGCCCTCTTTTTCTCCTTTTTTCGTTACTACTACAATCCGATCTCCCTCTGAGTCATTAAATCTGAATCCCATTTTTTTCCTTTCCGCCAAACAAGGCTTATTTGATAAGACCGGAAAAAGGTCAGCCGTATATGTCTACAGCCAACCTTTTCCTTTCTCTTAGTATTCTACACTTCCTCTGACTTCCATTACATCACCAACCACGCAGTTCTCGAAGATTCCGTCACTGATCTGACCGGACATTTCATCTTCGCACTCTTCTTTCGTGTTCCTAGTAATGTGGACAACGCTGTATTCGTTCGTGCCTGTAATATCCGAATTGAATACCTCAATCACCCGGACATCACCCGGCATGGAAAAATCATATTTATAGGAAGCAGAAAAGCTCTCCTTCTGTCTGTGACCTTTCCTTCCGTATACTCGATATGTCCCCGTCACGCAACTGACACGCTCTAAGTAAAAGCCAGCATGACAGAAACCAGTTAAGTCGGAAATGTAATCCGAAACTGTTTCACTGACAGCTTCCTCATCGTCAGCATCTTCATCCGCTTTCCGGATTAAGTCCTTGACGGTCTCCTCTTTAATGGAAATCACATGCGGAAGTCTTCTCTCTGCCTCTTTATCTCCATCTGTGTCCCACTTAATATTGGACACTATATACATTTTCCCTTTTTTCATTTATTCTTCCTCTTTTCTTTCTTTGTTTTCGCTATCTATAAAGGCTACACCGTTCCGGTTTAAACCAAAATAGGCATGTGCCTGCATCAGCCGTTCTTTTTCTTCCCGGCTGATGCCACTTGCTTCACGGTGTTCTTTTTTGCACCACCGGATGTCCGTAATCACATCCTTTGAAAATGTGAGAAGGCAGGAACCAAACGCAACTGTGGCATCCTCATCCGAATAGTAGTAACGATCCTTGGAAGCATATACCAAGGAACTCAATTTACATTCCAGAACCGGAATGGGGATATCCTTCGCCTGTTTTGCTTCCGTTCGGTACTTTCTCACTGTATTTTCTGATAACCTATATCTTTTTATCATACATCAGGCAGTCTGGACAAACTCCACGACATTGCAAATTCCTTTACTCAGGTTTTTGCACTGTCTTTCTGCCACCCTCCTTTCTTTCTCACACATTCCAATCAGAATGCGGTAGTGTATGTCTGCTGCCAGATTGACGGAAGGAAATTCAGCCAGAGTCTGCATGAACTCTCTGCACGTTTTGTATTTTTCCTTCATCGTCTTTTCCTTGAAGATAATCTGTAGCCTTAAACCATTCGGGTCAAGCCAAAACTGTACCTTTTCCGGTTTGTCCGGCAGCAGAGCTTTTAATTGCTCTAATTCTTCTACTGTTTTCATCCTTGATACATTTCCGTTTGGTGTAATCTGAACAAATTCCATATCACGGGATGCAAGGTTTTCTTTCAGCAGTTTTCTTTCATGGGGAGCCATTCTTGCAAATTCGGCATGAATTTTCATCCTGCTACCTCCTTTCTATTTTAAACCAATCCAGCTCGTTTGAATAGATCTATCATATCCAATGCACTGTTATAAAGATCATTAAACGGATATTCATTTTTATATAACGGGCGGATGTTGTCCGGATTTTTCGGGAAGCATACAATCCCTTCCTCTGTTCCGGTAAGGACATAGCTTTTCTCACGAAGCATTAAAGCAACGCCCTTTCCTACGAAGACCTTTTCTTCGGATTCAAGAATATCCAAAGATTTTTTATCCCATGTCTGCTTCGGAGCAAAGTACATGGTGTATATGTATGTGTCCAATTTGACAGGTTCCGTCAACTTATACACATCCAAGCGTTCGAATTCCTTTATTTGTTTCATACTTTTTTCCTCCTAACCCAGCACTTCTTTCAGACTGCAATACGGGGTCTCTCCTCTTCCAATAATGATGGAATCCAGCACCGGAAGTCCCATCACCCCTCCGAGTTCTTTCATTTTCTTAAAGACACCCATATCTTCTTCACTGGGGGAGCAGTCTCCGGACGGATGGTTATGAACCAAAATCATGGATGCAGCCCCGCAAAGGAATGCCTTCTGAAACATTTCTCTTGGGGATGCAACTGACATGTTGATCGTACCATGGGATATTTCAAATACCCCGTTGAGACTCATCTTTGTATCAAAGCAAAGAAGATACAGGTATTCTTCCGTCTCCTTGTCAATCTCAAACGCCTCCCGCATCATGCTCTGGATGATGTCCGGTGAATGGAATCTTTCTTTGTTTAAAGTGTATTCCACTTCCTTTTCCATCACTAACATGGGGATATCGTTTTTCCCTATTTTTGTTTTGTAATTTCTTATTTTCATGCTTTCCCTTTCCTTTCTAAATTTGTGGTTTATAAGTCTTCCTGTATAGGAAATCCACCCTCCTTTCTGTCTTTATTTATAAAAAAAGAGTTGCCTATACTTTCGCTAAAACCATTTAATCCGGTTTTTTGCGTAAACTTTTGGCAACTCCTATTTTTATCAACTTTTATTTTTAAAATAAAATTGCCAACCCATCTAAATTTCAGATGGGTTGGCAACTGTTTACTTCTTGCAAGCCTCCGTGAACCTATGAATCAGGCTCACGAAAACCAACAAGACCTTCCGCCCAGCCTCTTTCGCAAAGGCAAGGCTTTTTTTCATGGTTTCTCCGTACTCCTCCTTAAAGGAGGTTTTTTTTATACGACTTCTGATGAATGCCACCAGAGCCGCAATCACTGCGAAATTCCATAGCAAATCAATGCTATGAGTCATAATTTGTGTCATATTTCTCCTTTCACCACATCCATAAAAGGTAATGTGGCTTTTTAAATTTTTTTCTATTTTTACAGATGAAAACATCTGAAAAAAAGGTTATTTTATATAAACAGTTATTCCGGATTAAATCCATTTTAGACATTTTTCCAAACAAAAAAGGTCAAAATTCCCATAATGAGAATTTTGACCTAATATGCCTTTGAACTTAATTGAATGAACTGATGATATAAATATACCATGTTTACTCAAAGAAGTCAATTACATGTTCTTAATATGTGCATCTATGAGGCTTTTTAATTCTGCTGCCTCCTCTTTTCCCACGCTGTTTTTAAATCTTACATCATAGAACGTCGTCTCAATGATGTTCAAGCTCTCGCCCAAATACCGAAGAAGGTTTCCAAACTCCTCATCACTGTGCCTGATGGCATACAGGTTGATTTCATCCAGAAAATTCACAACGGTTTTGAATTGGAAGTTGTTGTTCTGAAAATGTTCTCTCAGGATTGTTTCGAATCTCTCCGCTCCGTCCGGGACATTACTTCTTAATGCAAGGACCGTTTTTTCCGAAAAATATTCTTCATGTTCCTCCATCCAAAACCTCTCCGAATTTTTTAAGGCGCACCGTTCCAAAATTGTTTCCGCAATCGTAAACAATTCCTTCGCTTCCCCTATCGTAAGCAGACCAATTGGTGCAAAGTTCTTGTATACGCCAATCAATCCACTTGCGAGGATTGGATATCGTTCCATGTCCTTTTCTGCCAAAAAGTCCATCAGTGCCAGTTTTACTTTGAATTTCATGTTTATTTCTCCTTTTCTTTGATTTTCTATATTTTTTCTTTTATAATAAAAAGGTCCATCATGCTCTTTCGAACAAAACGAACCTTTTTCTTCCACAAACTCGACTGTAAAAACTGATATAATCATATTAACATGTTTCTACCTGCGAGTCAATCAAATGGAACAGGGGCAGCTTTTATTGCTGTCCCCTCCGTTTTTACATTTCCGCTAAGATCTGGCGATCTGTTTTCCAGAACGTCTTAAAGCAGTGTCTTTCAACCCTCTTTTTCACATCTTCCGGAAGCCTATCGCCATAGAGCTTTTTAAGTCCCCCTACGAGGAACTTTGAAACCGTTGTGCCCTTCGTATTGGCTCCCCCCACTGTGAAAAGCACGGCAAGTACGGACACTACATACTCAATTACACATAGCTCCTTAAAAAAAGCCAGTCGGAACAAGTATGCTATATCCTTTACGGCATCCCTGGTACACTCGTTCTTAAACGGTGCATCCTCCGCAACTGCCAGTAGCATTTCAAAAATGCGATATACACAGTTCTGCGTACAGACAACTACGATAACGTCAATAAACGTCATCCTAGCTCCAGCTAAACTGTCAGCCCCGATCCTGCCAATCATAACGACCAGCTGAGAAGCCATATAGCAACTCGCACTATTGGCTATCAGCAGGAACATAATAAACAGGAATGCAACAAACATCCCCCTGTCTGTCGGATTGGTAAAAAAGGCAATCACCTTTTCATATCCATTCCTTACTGTTCTGCCAGCCGTCTTTGCTGTGGCTACCGTCTTTTCTACAGCCTTCTTTCCTGCCTTTCCAACGGCTTTTACAGTGGACACCATCTTTTTTATACCTTTCTTTGCTGTATTCACGACAGCACAAACCAATCTCTTTTTCTTCATAATACCCTCTCCTTTTCCCGCTCTAGCGGTCTTTCTGAATTTTTTATAGTTACCTTTTTTTACGACTCTATTTCTCATTTGTTATACCTCCTACCTTAGAGAAGATTGTCATTTTTTTAATCTATATAAAAATGTTTTTGTGATTTTTTTCAAACAAAAAAGTCCAACCCACCCGTAAAAGGTAAGTTGGACTCATATTCCTAAATACTAATCACATTAACATTGTTTCTTTATTATACCATGCATACACATATGGGTCAATACATTTTATTACAATAACTGTGAAGTCACCCACTTCTTTGCACTGACAAGAGTTCTGCATCTCATTAGTTCGATAAATTTCCCACAATTTACTTCGATATTAAAACAATCACCCATGTCATTGATCCAACAATATTTACCATATTTGGGATGATTGATTTCAGAAGCCCACTGAGTAGGGTTTCCGTCTTCATCGTCGCATTCATGGACAATATTCCATTGTGTTTTTGACACTTTACATCTCCTTTCAGAATTTAACGTATTTTTTCGAATTCACCTCCACACGCACCACATCTGTAACGGTTGTATGATTCGGTAAATTTGCTTTTTCTCATCCGTCCAACGGTTTTTCCGCAGTTCTTGCACTTATACATAAATTTATAGTTTGGAACCTGGATTTCTCGGCTAAGTCCTTTTTCTTCACAGCTGGAGGTTCGCTTGATGTTGTATCCTAGCTTGATATTTATATAGTCTGCTTTCTGTTTCCACCTCTCTCCATGATTCATGCACCCCTCACAGCTATGAAGGATCTCATGAATAATGGTATTTTTCACACCATCATCCGGAAGATCGTCCTCCAGTAAACAAGACGAGATATTGATGCTATACCTGCACTCATCCCAATCTCTCGAACGTATAACCATCCGGCATTGTCCATACCGTTTCTTCGCACGGGTATTCACCTCCACACGCACGATACGCCCGTATTTAATTCCAATGCTGTCCAACTCATCAATGCACTCATGGAACAGCTCCATTAAGTCTTTCATTTTTCTCCTTTTCTCAAAAAAGGGCTGCATCTGATACGTATGCAGCCCCGGAATATGTTCCCGGTTTCTTATGCCAGCCACTTTATCTCGTAAGTCTCTAATGACTTACGGATGTTGTATTTGAGCAAATATTCTTCCGGAATATTTTTTAGGATATACGCCCAATCCATCTCATTCTTCTTTGGGAATATCCAGTTTTCCAACTCCGAAATGTAACCGAACTTGTTAATTCCCTCCTCGGAATTAAGCCACTCCTTAACAGCCTGTTTTAAATGATCCAGTGCCATTTTTTCATCCACACAATAGTCTGCATGGTAGGTAAAATAGAACTTTTTCATTTCCTTTCCTCTTCCTACCTGTACGCAAAGGGTCTTTACATATCCCATCTCGTCCGATACGGTCGGAATGCTGGCAATGTTATCGTTTGGCTCCTCTTTAAAGAGCGAATGCATTTTCTGTAAGAGCCAGTTAAGGCTTCTTTCCTCATCCGCATTCCGGCATCTTCCGTCATAGCGGATATCCGTTACGCCTCCGTAGCGGATAAACCGTTTTAACTCCTCCGGCAGCAGGCAAGCTGAAACATCCGACTCTTTTTCCGTGGAATATACCACATCGTAATAATCCGGATGAAAACTGTTTCTACTAATTTCCTTGCAAAAATCAGCGAAATCAACTTTTACCATTGATCCGATTATTTCCGGACCATTCACTTCTTCCAGTCTTATAATGAATGCCACAAATTTTTTCTTTTCGCACTCATTGTAATAACGGCTTCGGGAGGTCTGGTCTGCATTTAATAAGTCATAAATGCATTCGCATTCAACCCCGGTTTCCCTGGCAAACCAGAAGTAGTATCTGGTTGTATCCGTGATACCTCTTTTACATACATCATAAAATTTCTTTAAGTCGTATGTAAGGTCACTCTTGTAGTGATCTGTATTGGTTGCCACCACCCATCTCATAATAGGCACGATGTCTTGATGCAAGAATTTCAACATAGTTTTTTTCTCCTTTTTTGTTTTCTTTGTTCTTACGGTTCCAGGTTCTACCCTCCTTTCATTTTTTTGATTTATGTATTTTTCTCAATAAAAAAAGCGTTCCTCTTTGCATTATCATCAAAGAACAAACGCTTTTTCCATGAACTAAACTAAAAATACATCATAAAAACATTATATATGATAAAATCTCATTTGTAAAGCATGAGCACACCCGACTTGCTCAACTTTCACGTAATTTAACAACTTTACCTGCCATCCTTTTCGCATGTTCGGACTGGGCTGCATAATGTTTTTTGGTCGTGTTCACATCGGAGTGTCCAAGAACATCCGCCACCAGTCGGATATCTCCTGTCTCTTGATAGAGGGTGGTTCCATAACTGCTTCTTAACTTATGAGGACTGATCTTTTTTAACGGAACCGCCAGCTTTGCATAGGAAGATACTAAAACTTCCATGCTTCGGACAGACAAACGCTGCCGTCTGGTTGATAAAAACAATGCGTTTTCATGTCCCTCCAACGGTACAATCTGCTTTCTTTCTTCCATGTATTTTCTCAACGCATCTTCCACTTCATCTCCGAAATAGATAATTGCTTCCTTGTTTCCTTTTCGCATAATGCGAATGGCATCATTCTGGAGATCAACATGATTAAGGTCAAGCCCCACGCACTCAGAGACTCGAATTCCCGTACCAAGAAGTAAAGTGAGAATTGCCAAATCACGTACCTTTAGTTTCTGTCTATACGCAGTTTGATGCTCTGAATAACCTGTGCCAGCTTCTACCAAATCCAATAATTCTGCAATTTCATCCGGCTCCAAGTGAATGATGCTTTTTTCTCTCACTTTCGGGGTCGCAATCTGCTCGGAAGGATTATTTTCAATCATTTTATTTCTGTGGAAGTATTTATAAATGCTTCTTAGGGAAGACACACGCCTGTATAATCCCTGTTCGTGATTTCTTTGTATCGTTAATTCATCATCTTGATAAGTAAGGAACTCTACGTATTCTTCCAAATCTTGTACCGTCAGCTGTTCCAGTATTTGAAGTGGAAAATCCTTAACTTCCATGTTTTTCAGTGTCGGATTGTGTGTTTGAATATAATGGAAGAAAATACGGGCATCATAAGCATACGCAACCTGTGTTTTAAGGGTTGCACTGGAATCTATTCCTCTGAAATAATCCTGCATAAAAGACGGTAATTCTTTTTTTAGTTCGTTCAGCTTCTTTCTGGCAGAAATCTCCTGCTTATCGTGGTATTTATAATCACTCATTTTTTTATCCTTTCCAAAAGCAAAAAAGCGAGGAAAATTCCCCGCTTTTTTGTCACAAGAAATAAAATACAATATCTTAAATCCACACAATAGACCTGTGACAGTCACACTATACCACACTCTCCTGGTAAATTGCAAGCAAAACACAGACAAGCACAGTACGAACGTATCGTGTCCGGGGTTTAGAAAGTTATACCAGCTTAGTCATTGTAACTCCGCTCGGAATTTCTTTTACATCACAGCTTCCATCTTCCTTCACTGAAACCAGATCGAAAACTTTTGCGGTTGAAATGTAGTTCTTTTCATCCTGTTCAAACCAGTAAACCTGTGTCACATCCATGCTTCCGGCAGGTCTTGCACTGGACTCATCGTTTTCAAACATGGAAACAAGTGCTTTTTTCAACATCTCAACATCGGATTCCATTACACCATTTTTATTGCATGTAAACGGATTCACACTGCCTTTAACTACATAAATTCCATGTTCTACAAGGTATTTGCATCCCATCGTATCACTGGAACGTGTGCTTCCACCATCTTCCCCTTTTGATTTTTTCGGAGGTTCCCCGTTGGTTGTTTTCGTAATCTGAATGTCTTTGAGTGTTACAGGGACGATAGACTGAGCATGGCACACAGAAACCGCACCACGAATGCCAACGGAAACTCCACCGGAAAAGGCAAAGAGCTGTCCGAACAGACGTACATCGATCCATTCTTTACAGGCAATTTCCGCTGCCAACGTATTGTCTTTTGCCTTAAAAGCACTTTCCAGTTCTGTCACCGAAGCTGCTCTTTCTCTTAAACTTCTGAATCCATCATCACAGCGGGAATCTGACTGCACAAAGATTTTTTCGCCCAAATCCTGCATCCGATTTCTGAGTTTACGTTTGATGCATTCAGCCGAGATCTCGCCATACCCCAACATATTGGTTCTTGGTCTTCCCTCGTTTAACGGATCTCCGTTTGGATTACAATTAGATACTTTTACGATTGCAACAAAATCATTCTTTTTCATTATCATTTCCTCCCGTGGATGTAGATTCTTTTGTGTTTTTATTTTTCTTTGTAGTTAAATCAGTTGACTGAGATGAAAAGCCCAATAGATATTTATTCCCCAATCTGGAATCCGTAAAATCATCCGGCTCAATCATGGATATGATCGCATTGATTTCCCTCCGGTAATAGTCACCAATGAACGGATTGCTACGATTTAATTTCTTAAAATAAGGCTGTAGTTTTTGAAACAGCAGTCCCCACGTTGTTGCAGGACGGTTGACATAATCTGCCATGAACCGAATGGCATTTGTTTCTCGTCCTTTGTCGGACTCCGTAAATGTCAGACGTTCCACATAGTTTGCTGCTGCCAATGCCCTTCCAAACAGATAATCTCTGTCCTTGCATTCTTTATCCAGCATAATATTCATTTGCTCCTTTCCGTTAATTGCTGCACATGCCATCGACCATATACGCATCCTTGACTTTGGATATTTAAGAGGTGTGGATGCATGATAAACCAGTTGTTTTACAATATCTTCCGGGAACGGATAGCCCAGCACAACGCACTTCACAAGTCTGTTATAATTCTTTAAAAACACTGCCTTTGAAAGAACAGATAATTCGTTGTTTCCTTCAATACCGTATGCAGCATTGATAATTTCATACAGGGACGGGCATCCTGTATATCGGTTGTTTTTTCCTTTGTTGATATACCAAAAGTATTTTTTATGCCATGACAGCACGTTTTCATAATAGTCCCTCGCATAATACACTTGATAGTCTACAATGGCAATTCTGCCCTTTAGATCGCCCTTGTTGGAACTGTCGAGTTCCAGGAAGTGAATCTTTCCATCTGTATCCGTATCCGTATACTCATCCGCTTTTCTTTCAAGAAGCTCCCAGTATTCGTCTTTTGTAAAAAGGACCTTATCCTCAACCGGAGCATCCGCATACCCATACGAAGAAGGTGTGTCCAGTTCATACGGGACATATAAAGGTCTTCCATCATCATCCCAAGCCAGGAGGATGTTGCTTCCATTCCGTCTTCCCTGTAAAGAAATCAACCATCGTAACGCATTGTGTGCTTTTAAGGATGTTTCATATCCGATTGTCATAGCCTCCGATGCATCGTGGAACTTGTCACCCGTGAAGACAATCATTCCATTTTCATTTGAGGATATCAACCGGGCAAAATCGGAATTCGTCCGGATTCCATTGCTGTGTTTGTTGGTAATTGGCACATACTCTCCCGTCACATAGCAGTAATCTTTTGGGAATGTTTCAAGAACCTTGTTTGAATAAAATTCAACCCAGGAACGGAACATTTCTTTGTCGAGCCATGTTTCTGCAATGTAATCCTCATCTGCCCCCTCATATTCAACCCGGAACCGAATGGCACATGTGTCAATGGATATTTTATTGAGTTTCATTTTTGAAGAAAGTTTCTCTCCGGCTTCATTCGGAAAAATATGGCTCCGATAAAGGTCACTCAGTAAAGTTTCTGACATTGCATACTCATAAATTGCCTGTATTTTCAAGGTTGCGTATGGACTTTCCGCCCATTCTCTAAGATTTTCCATATAGAGTGCATGTCGGCTCTTATTCCGCTCTGCCTTTTTCTCATCTGCCTTAATTTCATCAAAAAACTCATCCATATTCCCGGTCAGATAATCAATTCGGTCTCCGCATGGATGAGGAGCATTGTTGCTACTACGGTTACTTGAATCCAACGTAGCCGGAATAACGGTAAATTCATCTTCCGGTGCATTCACAACAGCACTTACAAACTTGCCATCCATATTGATCGTCAAGGTTATCTGTGCGTTCTGAGCAGCATGATACAGCGGAAGGAGAACCTTATTTTTTTCGGTGACAACACCTGCCAAGCTTTCATTCAGATCGTAAATTCTGCTTAAATCTTCAAATAAATTCATTCGTACCAGTCTCCTTTCGCCTTAATATTTAGGAGAGTTCCAGACGGGTGCTTCTTTACGTATAACTCTTTTTACCGGGCAATCTTCCGGGGCAGGGAACTTGATAATACCATTTTCCATTTCGCAAAGGAATAATCTGGAGATCAGTTTATTCTTATCCTCGCTTGTCTTTGCCATGTTCGGATACGTCTGTCCATGGAGCATCAAGCCAAACGACATGTTCGTGTTGTCATAGTAGCCTTCTCCTTCTCCAAACACACACGGTTCAATAAATCCGACACATTCTGACTTTCCGAGAAAGATGTTCTTTTTACCTCCTCGTTCCAACCAGCGTCTTGCTGACTCCATGTGTTTTTTAGGAAGTCTGTCCTTTGCATAGGCTTCATTATTGGACCACTGCATTGCCACTCGCACTTGATAGCATACGTTCTTTAGATAGGTGTGATAGGCTAAGTCTCTTTCACTGCTCGCATATTTTGGTAAAAGTTTTCCCCTTGGTTCCAGATAGATTCGATTCATCACCCGGACTTCCAGTGGCTGCCAATACAAAGTAGGCTTCCAGTAACAGGATTCCATAATGCCTTGCAATGCACTATAGGTCGGAACTTGATAAGATGTATGTTCTTCTGATACCATCGTAATCGGGTTCGTAAACAATGCAGATTCGCCATACACCTTAAATTCTATAACATTATCATATAATGGTTCTTTCACCGTATCCCTCCAATTCTTCTATTGTATTTTGTTTCAAGATATTGCGACTATATCATATTTTTCGCATTCAGTCAATTACAAAAAAAGAGCCATTCCCCTTTCTGGGAAACAGCTCCTCGCCAAATAACATTCAATAGATGCAATGTTATTTCAATTTTAGCTTATTTTTTTAAAAATATCAATACGCAAAAATCAATTTCACGCATCTTTTATTTCTTTATCTGCGGTAAGAAACTGGTTACAATACGCATTTTCTGCTTCCAGGATCTCCTTTCTCACTCTCCGCAGTGTCCGTGCAAGCATCGGATTTTTAAGATACTTGCAAGCACGGCTGACCTCTTTCTGGTGCAAATCAAATTCCGTTTGTAGCATACGCAAGTATTCCTCCACATTGGCAGTTCTTCTTATCATGCCAACCATGCAGAATTTAAGGTGCAACCTATTAATTTCCTTGATAAGAAAATCATAAGACTCCTTGTACTTTCCTTTTAACACATCTGCCTGTAAAATTTCTCTGCATTTCTGCAACTGGGTGATGCGTAAGGTCAGTTCCTTTAATACGGTTTTTGCTTCATCCGTATCTTCTCTTGTTTTATCTACAACCTGTTCCATTTTTTCCTCCTTTCCCATATATGCAAAAAAAGTCACAAATGCTTTCGCACTTATGACTTTTATACCAATCAAACTATATAAAAATAGTATATCATGGTATGCATATTTTTTCAACAGTTATCTTATCTGCCTATCTGCTGCCGTTGTCCATTAGAAAAGAAGCATCTTCTTTTCCTTCATGCTCTCTAGCCTCTTTACGGCATCCTGCACCAAAGGACTGTTCTTATAGTGGTCGATCATTTCGATTCCATCATAGTCAATCTCCTCTCCCACCAACAGCCCCCATTCGGAGTCTGCATAAATGCTTCCGTCTAACAGGATAAAACCAATGCCCTTTACGGCATTCATCCGTTCTGTCGGAATTTTATTATAGGCTTTCACTGCCTCCTCCAGTGAGGATGTCTTATAAAACTCTCCAAAAGAGGGAAACTCCATGCACTCAGCTGCATAAAAAATAATTTTGTTTGTATCATCCATCATTGATTTTCTCCTTTTCTATTTTTATTGGTTTTTTGTTTGTTCCTTTTAAGGTTCAACCCTCCTTTCATTTTTGTTTTTTCATAACAAAAAAAGTCACAGGAAACCAGACGGCTTCTTGTGACTTTTTATCCAAGGGACGGTAGGTATGAAAAATCTTATGCTATTATTATAAAGCCCATTGTTTCATTTGTCAAATCATTCCGAGTATAAGAGAAAAGGTTTTTTCAGATATGGCAGCAGTTTTTACTATGCCGTCTTTTCGGATACCCCATCTCCCTCCGAACTCTCAAGAAGAAGAGTTCCAGGCTTTGTAATATAGTAATTTGTATTTCTCATTACATGTTCATAGCCTTTTTCCGAATCAAAGGACTTGACTACCTCCTGCTCCTCTTTGCTCATTTCCTTGTATTTTTTTGTTCCATAGGAAGGCGGGAGCCATCCTTTTTTCTGAGAGCCGAAAATATTGAACTTTTTCAGCAGTTCCTCGTTCTTGAAAATGATATGGCATGTTCCTTTTTTGTAGAACTTAACCGTAAAGTATTTCAAATTAATCGGACCTGTCTGTTCTTCTTTCTGTGCTTTTGCGAGAGCACCTTCCAAATCCAGTGCATCCGTCAATCCGCAGTCCAGATAGTTGAAGCACTTCTCAATATCCATCAGTTTCTCACGCACTTTGTAGTCCATTGGATAATAGTTTCCCATGAAGCCGAACGCATTTAACGGAAGAATCACCTTCTTATTGATGATCCATGCCTTGTTCGTCTTCCATCCATTGTAATAATGGATGTTATTGCTGCTATCATCGTAATAGTGTTTATAACTTAATTCTTCAAACAGCTCCAGAATGGCATCCTCGACTCCCTTTAACATGTGTTTATTCATGTTGAGCCGAATTTCGCATATATTGAATTCGGAAAAATCATAGTTTTTCAGATCATCAATTTTATTCATATACTCTCTCCGCAGCTTATCTGTAAGCCGTCCCGTGAATTTCGGGTTTTCAAACAGTGCCTTCCAGTATTTTTTTCGCACTTTCTGCACATACGAGTTGATCGTTGCAGGCTCCTTTTCAATTGACAGCTGTAAGAGACAGCCACCGGACTGCACGGTTTTTTCATCCTCTTTCTGGAACTGGCTTTGCAAAAGAGGACTCATGGAATAGTATTCCCGTATCAATCTGATTCCGGCTTCCAGCTCTCTTTTGTACTGTCTTGTAATGCTTTTTACAAGATCGTTTTCCACCACTTCGTAACGAGGATCTGTTTCTTCCACTTCCTTGATTTCTGCCTTCCTCAAATCGGAGAAGAAAATGGACTCCCGCTTTATTTCCGGTAATTTCACCTTAACTATAGCAATTTCAATCATGGTTTTTCTCTCCGCATCCACAAATGCTTCCGTAAGAAACGTGATGTCTGCACCGTACTCATCCAGGCGAGTCAAAAGCTCCTTTCTCTCATTGGAAAACGGATTCTTTATCGTCTCCGCATTTAAAAGACATACAATGCCTCCACCATTTCGCTTCTGCATGTTGATTGCCTTCAAAAGATGGCTTGCTCCGTTTGAAAAAGGCGGATTCATTACAATTAAGTCATATTCCTTATATGTATCATAGGTAAGGAAATCATCGTGAACCACACGATATCCTTTTTCAGCCAGCACATAGCGGAAATACTTATCCTTCTCCACGCAGTCAATATCGAAGAGTTTGTTATCCTTCGCTTTATAAGCGTCGTAATAACGGTTTCGAATCATTTTTTCTTTAATGGCGTTTACAAGTTTTCCTTCTCCCGCAGACGGCTCCAGTACAGACCATACTCTTGTAAAATCCACCTGCTCTAACATTTTTTCTGCAACGCTTTCCGGTGTCGGATAATATTCCTTATATTCTCTCTTTTCTTTCATCGTTTTTTCAAACATAGTATTCTCCTTTTAAAAAACAAACAGAGCTGGCAAAAGGTGTGCCAACTCTGTTTTTCTGTCATATTTTCGATTGTAGCAAAAAGAGGGATGTAGCTTCCCTCTTTCCTGTTTTCTTTATGCCGGATCTACGAACAGCTCCCTGTCAGTATCGTCCTCATCATCCAGCATAATCATGCTTTCGGATTCAGAATGGAGATTTTTTAAAAACTCCTGTTCCATCAGGCGTTCTTCCTCCAGTTCCCGTTCAAGGC
>ERZ1026856.485-NODE-485-length-24995-cov-17.720048_pt1 | contig 24995 bp, 18 predicted proteins | sample MGYA00380158_ERZ1026856 | MGnify/ENA primary metagenome ERZ1026856 (study PRJEB33269, sample SAMEA4719794) | human gut metagenome | biome: human-associated habitat; feature: organic feature; material: feces | place: Cameroon | collected 2013-10 ...
TCTGTTGTAGCGGTAGCCTCAAATTCTTCTTGACCGAAAGAATAAGCCACAGATAATTCGTTTGGTGAACAATCACAACTGACCTCTTCTTCGAAGTTGCTGTTACCGTATGTATCAATAATGGCAGGTACATCTGTTGTAGCGGTAGCCTCAAATTCTTCTTGACCGAAAGAATAAGCCACAGATATTGCTATGCGCTCTACCTCTTCACCATATGCTAACTTATGATGAAAATCCTGAGATATATAAACGTTTTGAATTGATTTATTAATAACGATTGCCTCCATATCTTGTTGGGTGAATCGCAGTTCGATTCTGCGATTTTGTAAGGTTGAATGTAATATCTCTATGGCGTGAAGCAATTCGTGGCAAGTTTGTAGTCTCTTTGAAGGATAAAAAGCACAACCTTTCTCGACAAGTTCTAACATTATGACCTTTGCCAAGTCCTTAGGGAAAGAGTGTAGTAAGGTTGGTTCTGGCAAAGACTCGCCATTAATCTTTCGTTGTAATGCCTCTTCTTCATTATGTCCATCTACAAAAGGTGGGCGCAATCCATTAAGAACGAAATACAACACTGCCGTGATGGAATAGACAGCAGAACGCTCATTAAACTGCCCACTTATATACGTTTCTGGAGACATGAACCAAAGATTGCCAATCCGTTCCCTCAGCCCACAAAGTTCATAGGTGCAACTGCCAAAATCACCTAACTTATACCTTCCATCGTTTGCCTTATAGATATTGCAGACATGAATATCGCGGTACAATATGTCTTGATGCTGGCACTCCAACCATCCGAGAGTGATATCTTTAATCATCTTCAGCACATCATTTAAAGTTGGACGATAGTAGTGGCTACAAAACAAGTCAACGATAGGAGTTGATTGTTCTATAGCGAGAATACCATTTCTTACATCACTATAGTCACTATTCAATTGAAGTAGGTGCTTACTCTTCCCATTCAAACAGTTCATATATCCATATTCCTCCGCACATTTTTGTGTGTCGTTTCCTCGGAATTTTTTCAGCACTACGTTTTTGTCTTTCGTGCAAAGGAATATGTCTGCCGAACTGCCAATATGTGTCAATTGACATCCAATAACCCCATTTCGTTCTTTTATATCTATAGATGAAAACCTTTCAATCTCAGACACAGGAAGATTGCTATCACATAGCGGCAAGGTGTCAACATCTTCTATAGCGCGTGTTTTCAATATCTCATCAGTAGAAACGCAGAAACAATTATAGTTATAATCGCCATAACGTTGTTTTACAGTTATTCCTGCTCCGTTCAAGACATCTTCAAGAGACAAATCTCCCAAACAAACATCCAGATGATAATAATTTCCATCTATGTTCACGATGTTCCAACAATGACGACCATCTTCTTTGTCATTGTTCAGTCTTCCAAATACGAGGCGTGATTCAATTCCAAGCATCATAAAGAGATATTGGGCAGCCTTGGCATATCCTGTGCATACAGAATTTCTTCTGACAAAGACGCTGTCAATATCCTGATTGTATGCTGAGTTAGTATTGTAATTACAATATGTCAACAACCATTTGTAGACGTATGCCACCTGTTTTAACTGCGTCAAAGTACGTACATAGTTGAACCGAAAATCTTTCTCTACAACTTCATTGATGCTCTTTTGAATAATGGTATGCCTTTCTGGAGAACACCTGTATTTAAATGACACGATTCCATTGTCTTTGTCAAAATGATACTGATGAACAAACCAAAATATATCAGGATTGTCGCGCATTACCCAACGGATAGCATGACGGACTTCTGTTTCAGTTACACTATTTCCGACATTGAGATATCCTTCATGTTGACGAATAGTCTGTTCTACCTGTCTATAGAGTGTATCCATATCTAATTTCATTTCTCACCTTTATTTATTGTGTGTAAGCGTTCATCCAAGCGGCGTAAACCGCTTGAATAAAGGGATAACTTATTTTTGCTATTAAAATTTTAACTATTAATAAGATAAAGCCAGGCTCGCAGGCTTCCATTTATGAGGTAAGAGATCTACCAACGAGCCTATATGATTATCTATACGACCTAACACGTCGCACAAATAATAATAGATCTTAACACCATTCAAACGGCATGACTGTATGAAGAACATGACGTTTGCCAAACGCCCTGCTCCTTCATGACTGCCACAGAACAAACTATTATTTCGATAAATTGCAATAGGACGCATCTGCTGTTCACATATGTTATTCTCCAACTGTATGTCGCCTCGCTCCAATATCACAAGAAAATAAGGCCACAGTTTTCTAACATAATCCACTGCCGCATACAAGTCGGCATGCTTGAACTCCTCACGATTCTTACTCAGCTCATCTAATTTGTCAGCTATGTCTTGCAAGATTTTTGAGGAACGTTCCAATCTTTCCCTCTTTATCTCCTCGGCACTTAAACCTTCTTTTTTAAATTCTCTCTCCAACCTAAGTACGTCATCAAACTTGGATGAGAGGTATTGTGCATCGGGCTCAACCTTTCTCAGATTCCAAAATGGACGGCGAAGATGAACACCACATGGTACATGAACAATGCCCTTGTCTTCATTGCTATGTCCTTCATGGAAAGTCTCATACATCTTGGCTCCATCCGCATGAAGATATAGCTTTTTTACAGGCGAGCCACTCACATAATCCACCACGACATAGGCTCCTCTGTCTCCATCTTTATAAACATATTGACAGAGCTTCTTTATCGTATTTATAAAGTTATACATCCACTCGTTGTGGTAATGGGGCTTGGTTTCTTCCTCATGTTGACTTTCCTCATCCAAATGGGTCTCATCGCTGTGTAGGCGATCATCACTTATTATTTCTTGGCGAAGAGGTTCCATCAATGGCTTGAGCTTGTCTGCGCCAAGCTCTATCCATTTTTGGATTGTACCCTTGCAGGCGTTAAATCCCATGTCTATTACTTCTTTCACTATCATATCGACGGACATTCGATTAGCATAATGCTGATAAAGGACATATACTATCAGGCTTTCCTCCGCCATGCATTTCTTAATGAAGTTTGGCTTTCTCTTTGCCTTGTAATACTTCCCTTCCTTCTCATAAAACTTGTAATGATAATGAATTGCCTTTATATAGCTTTTCATCACCACATAGCTAACCTTTTCCTCATTTCCTTTATAAACAGCACCTTCCGGACAATCTTCAGGCTCTATCCATCTATGCTCAGTACGCAATGGGTCTGTTGACTTGCTCAATGGTTGTTCACGACGAGGACGAGACTTCTTTGTTTCTGGTGTCATGGCTTTCTCTACCTTATCAATAGCGGAAGACACCACAGAAGACTCATCAAAGACATCACGCTTCACATCCTCACCCTCGAGTTCTGCTTTTTCTGCATCTATTGCCGGACGGCCACAATATCGATTACTTTCAGTAGTCTGGCCAAATGCATCCTCTATCAGATTTGCAGAACAATTGCGTTCCTTTGCCAAGGCTGCCTCTGCCTCTTCCAACGTGTTATAAATGTGACCATCTGTCATGGACATGTCAAAATCACCAGAAGGGGTAATGCCATCGGATGGAGATTCACCATCATCCGACTTGCCTTCCAGTTCTCGAATGCGTCTCTCTAGCAATTCTCGTTCTATGGCAAACTTATCAGCCTGAGCCTTTAAAGCAGCCTTATGTTGTTTCTTGAGAGTTTCGATAGTTTCCTTATGCTTATCCTCCAAGGCCTTGATGATTGGATTGGAAATGCTCTCCGCCAAAGAACAGTCACCTTTACCCATTATGAAGCCAAGCATCTGAGACACCATGGATTCCACGTTCGCAAGCTGAGAGCTAGAAACTGCCTGCTCATATTTCTGCTTATATTCCTCCATGGCAAGGCGATCCGCATCAGCCTGTTTCTTGATGCGGTCACGGTCTGCCTCGACATTTCGGAGCTCGGCACTTAATATCTCTATGGTTTCCATATCTTGTCTCATGTGTACAAAGGTACTAATTTTTCTCGACATATGCAAATTATACATCAAGAAAAATCGTACCTTAAAAGTTAAATAATGTATTGAATATCAATAATATACACTAATACTACATGCATCAAACGTTCCCTTAGTAGGTATTATACCTTCCACCATGCGAACAAAATTGACTCGACTGATTTCATAAGCCTTAGCATGGACATCGAAGACTGGACGAGGAAACTTACCTTCCAACAATTTCGCCTCCGTCAGTATCAATTTCTTATTATAATAGTAGAAAGCACGCAATGTCTTTTGATTTTTCGACATAAAAATATAAACATCCCCATTCAAAGGATCACGATGCAACTCATTCTTGACATAACAGCCCAAACCATTATGGCGATATTTCAAGCTCACGCTCTCATGACAAAAGAAATATCTGAAGTTATCCGACAACCTTAGCATTCCTCCTCCAAGCTATGCAATAGCTCAAGCAAGACAGATATGGGGCAATCGGTCAAAGTCACATGAACTTTCTTTGTGCCCGTTGTTAAAGTCACACTCGGAACCAATGCCGGAACTTCCCCTATGGGAACTTCATGTTGGGTAACTTTGATATTAGAACTACCAAAATGTTCCTCTACTAGAGAAGGTACTTCATTTACGACATTCAATGGATAAAGGTGTCCCGACTCGGAATTTTCTTTTTCCTGACGTTCTGCGGTTCGAGAACGAAGTTCCTTCAACATTTGACGGTAGTCAATCTTCTCATGATAGCAAAAACTTCTCAAGTTTTTGCCTGGATAGCGAGACTCATACTTGTCTGCCATCTTACTGTAATCAATTTCTCTATGTGCCATTTTACATCTTAATTTTTGGTACGATGCAAAAGTAGCACTTTCCTACCAACTATGCAATACGCCGCTTGGATGACTGCTTACTTTTTGTACGTTTTCTCGCTTGCTTTGAATTGCTTAGTTTCATAATACACAAATGCCAAGTCGTTATATGACGATACCAAATCCGGCACATATGCTGTCGGAATTTCCTTTAATCATTGTTCTTGTATCTCTTTGCCGCCTTATACATCTTTTCACTTTCATCGAAGCGTTGTGTTTTTTTGTACAGAAGAGCTAAGTTGTTGTATGAATCAGCCAAGTCTTGCTCATATGCCTTCGGATTTTCCTTTGCCAATCGTTCCCATATCTCTATTGCCTCCTTATACATTTTTTCGCTTTCATCGAAGCGTTGTATTTTTTTGTACAGAAGAGCTAAGTTGTTATATACCAAGGCCAAATCCGGCTCATACACTTTCGGATTTTCCTTTGCCAATCGTTCACGTATCTCTATTGCCGCCTTATACATCTTTTCGCTTTCATCGTAATGTTGTATTTTTTTGTACAGAAGAGCTAAGTTGTAGTATGAAGTAGCCAAGCCTGGCTCATATGCTTTCGGATTTTCCTTTGCCAATCGTTCACGTATCTCTATTTCTGACTTATACATATTTTTACTTTCGTCAAAACGTTGAATTTTATAGTACAGACCAGCTAAGTTGTTGTATGATTTAGCCAAGTTAGGCTCATTTGCCTTTGGATTTTCCTTTACCAATCGTTCTTGTATTTCTATTGTCGCCTTATACATCTTTTCACTTTTCTCGAAGCATTGAATTGTATAGTACAGAAGAGCTAAGTTGTAGTATGAACCAGCCAAGTCTTGCTCATATGCCTTCGGATTATCCTTTACCAATCGTTCTTTTATCTCTATTGCTGCCTTATACATATTTTCACTTTCCTCAAAGCGTTGAATTTGATAGTACAGATTCGCAAAGTTGTTGTATGAACCAGCCAAGTCTGGCTCATATGCCTTCGGATTTTCCTTTGTCAATCGTTCACGTATCTCTATTGCCGCCTTATACATCTTTTCGCTTTCATCGAAGCGTTGTATTTTTTTGTACAGAAGAGCTAAGTTGTTATATACCAAGGCCAAATCCGGCTCATACACTTTCGGATTTTCCTTTGCCAATCGTTCACGTATCTCTATTGCCGCCTTATACATCTTTTCACTTTCGTCAAAGCGTTGAATTTTATTGTATAGAAAAGCTAAGTTGTTGTATGAACTAGTCAAGTCTGGCTCATACACCTTGGGATATTCCTTTGCCAATCGTTCACGTATCTCTATTGCCGCCTTACACATCTTTTCGCTTTCATCGTAGTGTTGTATTTCATCGTACATAGCAGCTAAGTTGCTGTATGAATCAGCCAAGTCTGGCTCATATGCCTTCGGATTATCCTTTGCCAATCGTTCATGTATCTTCATTGCCGCCTTATACATCTTTTCACTTTCGTCAAAGCGTTGAAATTTATAGTACAGACTAGCTAAGTTGCTGTATGAATCAGCCAAGTCTGGTTCATATGCCTTTGGATTATCCTTTGCTAATCGTTCATGTATCTCTATTGCCGCCTTACACATCTTTTCGCTTTCATCGAAGCGTTGTATTTTTTTGTACAGAACAGCTAAGTTGTTGTATGAATTAGCTAAGTCTGGCTCATATGCTTTCAGATTTTCCTTTGCCAATCGTTCTTGTATCTCAATTGCCGCCTTATACATCTTTTCACTTTCATCGTGGCGTTGTATTTCATTGTACAGAATAGCTAAGTTGTTGTATGAATCAGCCAAGTCTGGTTCATATGCCTTTGGATTATCCTTTGCCAATCGTTCATGTATCTCTATTGCCGCCTTACACATCTTTTCGCTTTCATCGAAGCGTTGTATTTTTTTGTACAGAACAGCTAAGTTGTTGTATGAAGTAGCCAAGTCTGGTTCATATGCTTTCGGATTTTCCTTTACCAATCGTTCTTGTATCTCTATTGCCGTCTTATACATATTTTCACTTTCGTCAAAGCGTTGAATTTTATCGTACAGACAAGCGAAGTTGCTGTATGAACTAGCCAAGTCTGGCTCATATGCTTTCGGATTTTCCTTTACTAATCGTTCTCGTATCTCTATTGCTGTCTTATACAATATTTCGCTCTCGTTGAAGCGTTGAATTTTATAGTATAGAAAAGCTAAGTTGTTGAATGAACCAGCCAAGTCTGGCTCATATGCTTTCGGATTTTCCTTTACCAATCGTTCCTGTATCGTTATAGCTGCTTTATGCATATCTTCACTTTCCTTAAATCGTTGGGTATCGCTATACAGAAGAGCTAAATTGTTATACAATTTAGCTAATCGTATATTTTTGTTCGAATTGCTTTCTTGTTCTATTTTTTTTAATATCTTGATATAATATTCTTCAGCTTCCTTAAAACGATTTTGTTCATGAAGAAAGTTTGCACATACAAAAACATTTTCGAAATTACAAGTATCTACATCAGCCAAGTTTTTAACGTAAACGGCAGCGGAATCGTACTGCATATTTTGGATGGCAATGTCATACTTACCTCTCCAATACATACATGCCGTTTCTATTTTGTTTTTACGTATCTCTTTTTCTTTCGCAAGCATCGACTCTTTCTCTTCTATATCGCGATTAAGAGTCTTTATATCGTTCATTTCCTTGTTGATGTCAATGGTGTTGAGCAGCGAATCGGCTTTTTCCAATTCTCCAGTTTCGATGTATGAACACAATTCGGCTTTACGATTGTTCATTGTCGCATAGTCGAGGTTGACATACTCTTCCACCATTTTGTCTATCAGTTCGTTGCGCTTTAGGTATTGGTTGTCCAAGTTGCCCAACTGTTCTTTAAGAGAGCGTATTTGAGTTTCGAGTTCATCCGAATTCTTTTTCTTGTCTGACAACGCTTTCTCTAAAGTTGTTATCTTTTTCTGCAACTCCCTTGTTTTGGCATTGTAGCTTTTAGTGATTCGTTCTTCTATGACTTTTGAAATGCGCGCTTCGTTTTGTATACGTTCTTCTCTTGATTGCATAACAATTTCAACGGCTACTTTTCCTACATTATATGCAGGAGCCAATGGTGACAACAAGGTGTAGCCTTTCAATGTAACATTGCTAATGCTAAACTGCGTCTTACCACCACCAAGATTAAAATTAAAAGTGCCGTTGGGTGCAGTAACTTTTGATCCGTTAAGTCCTTTGACAAACACTCTCGCTCCCTTCAATGGCGAGCCGGTACGATTGTAGGACGTGCCTTGCGAACGCACGTATCCGTTCTGTATTTGTGCAGATGCTGTGATGCACGAAATCAACAATGCGAATAATACAGACAATGTCTTCTTCATATAATGTTTTGTTTTTATTTTGTGAAAACAGCATCAGAGTCTCCACATTTGGCGTCTTTAATTGTGTCAACCAGCGAAACTTCTGATGATGCTAAGTTGTATACAGTGCTTTGTTTCTCAATAGGAATAATGGCATCTACAACGCCTTGAGCATTGCTCTTGGCCTCCACTCCAGCGATACGAATGGTTTTGCCTGCAACGGGCATCACCTGGGAGTCATACATGGTGAAACGCACATGTCCGAACGCATTGATGTCGCGAGAAATGCTTAAAGCGATGTTTTTGCTTAGTAAGAGAGTTGTATCTGTGGTACACCAATCCTCACACCTGAACTGTACCCTTACTTCCTTTCCAATCATACTGGCAGGAATATTGGTGAAAGTAGCTGTACTGGAAAGTGTATTCAACGTGTCTGTTTTCTTTTCGTTGTCGAGCATCAGCGTAACTACTGCATTATGCAGAGGTGGCAGATTCTTATTATGAATACTGGTCTCTTTCAACGAAACCTCAACATCCACCGGTCTGTTTGTTAGCCATGTTCCGATCAAAGCAGCCAATACTGCCGCCATGCCTATAAACCAAAGAGCAATTCTCTGTCGCAGCATACGTCGGTGGTGCTGCCAGATACTGTCGAACTCCACTCCTAACAGTTTTGTGACTATCTGCACATACGCCCTCTCTCGGTTCAGCCAAGGCCACCGGTATACCTTCTCGTGTATGTTGGCACCAAGTATCTCCGGGATGCCAAGTTGTTTAACCTTCGGATTGAAACATTCTGCAGACTCGTCGCCACTGTTCGGCTCACCGTCTATTATAAAGAAATGAATGTTCTTGGTACGTCCTAACTGATGAAAGAACTCTATCTCTAGTCCGACATAATACGATTGGGCTGAATTAGGCGAGCATATCACAATCAGATTTCTTGACTGTCGCAATCTATTCTTCAGTTCTTCCTTCAAACCACCAGGTTGGATGTCGTATGGGGCAAAGAATATCGGATTAAGAGGTTTGCGTTTCCATCCATGTTTGCTGCAGAGAGTAGCAGGCATACTATAACTTTCCAGTTTTTTGTGTATGCGTTTTCCCCATTTCGTATCATGTGTGCTATATGATATGAATGCAAAATATTTGAACTGTTGTTCCATATACTTAAAGCTAATCAGTTTTTGTAGTTGGCAATATAAACAAAACTTAATGGTTTACCAATTCCGCGATGTGATTTTTGACTATTTTCCTTAACTTGTTGAAGAACAAGAGGAATAACACGAGGAAAACGGAGCTTAACGATTCGTCTATATTCATTGAGAACAATATGCCGTCGTAAATTCCGTGTGCTAAAATCGGACCAGTCAGTATTAATGCGCATGTGTGCCTATTGCGTACGATTCGGAAATGCCACAACGAATAATAATAGCCCATAATGACAGCCGTGAGGAAATGACCTGGTTCAGCTGAAGGATGCGGGCATATTGTGCTCCGCCGTCCCTTCTATAACTGATGAATATATCGTATGTACTTTCCATATGCAAGATACTTGATTCTTTTGATAGATCGCCTTCTATATTAGTATGCTCAAAAAAACATGCAAAGTTCTTCACATCATATACTAGCTATCTCTTGTAATCTTGAATCCCAGTTTCAAAATGAGTTTAATTGTTTCAACCGAAGTGTTACGGTCATATTCCTTCTCTTCCTCTGGTAGCTCCTCATAAGGCACAAGGCACGGATGCTTCTTCTCAGCATCGTTACGTTCCTCTCCATACGTCCAACCTTGTGAAATACGAGTCTGCGCCCACACTTCATGAACGTTTTTCGACATCTCTTCAACCAACGGTTTTAAACCCTTGGGCAAGTCTACGCTCTTTGTATCAACTGGATTCGGAATATACTTTTTCATCACTTTCAATCTTTTAATTGTTCAACTTGTATATAATGAGATGTATCTGCAACCTTCGTTTTTTGTCTATTGTGATGCAATGATATACATACTTTTGCTTTTTCATCTTACCTGCTGTAGTTACAACCACATTGGTCTATTGCTAAAGCGTTAGCAATATTTAAAGTTGCAACAAGCAACAATAAGATTCTTTTTATGTTCATATTATGAGCTGGTGTTATTTTTTGCTGTTTAAGAAATTGTTCCATAGTAAATGAAATGAATTTCTTTACCATGAGATATTACTTTAGACAGGACAAAATTAGAAATGTGTCAAACTTACGGTTCTGAGGATCTAACCTACATAGGTCTCTATAGGAACAAATATCCAAATGTATCTCCTTTGACTTTAACATCTTGTAGTATTTCTGCTTGTCATCATCAAATAGGAGAGAATATTCATAGTGATGGGTCGCAGTCCATGGTATGAAACCTAAGATTAGTTTCTCTGCCACCCATCTGGAGTGTTCGCTTTGTGACAGATTTCGGATATTCTTCTCTATCGTTTGTTTGATAGTGTCCTCGCTATTCTTGCTGCTCTCCAGTATAGCAAGACGTTGGGGGAATATGTCTGTACAAAAGACATTTGAGAGTTTGTTCTTGACAGATAATTTATCCCACTCCTTGTCTATATCCTTGATGAATGATTTGGACTCAAACTCTCTAAGAGGTATTTCATACATATCAATGTCCTCTGGTCGGATGTCTGGCAAGTTGTAAATGTCGTTGCCTATACAATATATATTGTTTGCCATTTGTGCTCTACATATGTCTATGTCGCAGCTATAAACTATTCCTTCGAACATTTCTTCCGACACATTTGGCTTTTCACCATAAGGTTTCTCTTCTACAATGACATCTACATCAAGATAGTCTAATGCCTCCATATCAAAAGTCCCCCAGGAATAATCAATATAGTTACCAAGAAAAGGGGTATTTCTCAGAGTCTTTTGGGTTGCCTCTTTCTGACCTTTGTCACATAGCACAACTATGACTGTCTGATTTAACTTAGTCTTGTCATTTTTAGGTTCAACAAAGTCGGTATAATGTGCTCTGAGGATAATCTCTCGGATAATGGCACACATCTGGGATGAAACGCCATCGATTACAAACTTGGGAGCTCCTCCATTGTCTTTTCTATAGAGAATGTTGTTTAATCTCTGCTCCACGAAGGAACGCGCAAAATACCACTCACGGACAAGGTTCTCCTTTTCTTTTGAAGACATACTGCGAGTAGTGCTATCCCCTTCTATAAGCGGAGTGAGAAGGTCTTGACGAACTGATATTTTGTTATTGGTCTTCATATTCTTTCTCGTATTTAGCAGGTTTTCTACTGAGATAGATGTTGCTGTTGCTTGTATCAAAACCAGAAGGTCTTTGGAAGAGCTGCAGTCCAAACCATGGTAACGTCTCTACGACTTGTTCTATTATCTTAGATTGTTCCCACTCGAATGCTGCGAGTCTCGACTCTGTGATGAAGACATACAACTGAAGAGGCATACCCTCATGAACCTGTTCCTGCCACCTTACTACGAGTCGAGGATAATGAGATACCTTTGTGTTGCAGAGTAGCATCTGATAGACGTATTCCCTAAAAGCTGTCATATTTGACTTACCTACATATATATCATGTAACACGAAAGGTTGAAGTGCTGCACTGGTATGCTTCTTGATTTGTATGGTCTCACTCTCTGTCAAAGGATGAAACCAACCTGTATCAATCACAAATGTCTTCATCATCTGACGACCATGTGTCTTGCCCTCCATCATATCTTGACAATTCTTGAAATGTTCTGCATGAAGTATATAGGTGGGAAAGGACGATGTCGTAGTATCCCAATTCTCCACAGTAACGGTTGTCAAGGAAATACGCTTGACCATGCCATCAATTTGATGACTGGGGACTAATATCCAGTCGCCTATCTTTAACAGACCATTCAATCTTAAATAGAAGAAGGCTGCCACGCTTTTGATTGTATCCTGAAATACCCATGCCAAGACAAGTCCGGCACCTCCGAGTAATACAGAGTCTACAGAATCTTTCTTGGGATCTATCATTTTGACGAAAAAGACTATACATAAGCCAATAGATACAAGAAAAAGTATTTGACTCCAAGTGATTCTTGACTCTTGTTTCCTAAGGCAAAATATTGGTGTCAAATAATGAACTATCAGTCCAATGAACACACAGACGAGTGATGAAAAAATAAATGTTATATGCTTTAAGGGAATAGCTCCAAAAGTATCAACTTTTGTTATTCTTTCAGCAAAGACATTCAACCAATCTACATCCCAAACATGATACCTTATTCCTAATATTGTTATTATAACAACAAAATTTAGAAATAAAGTTATAAACACCCACTTGTTACCCTTGTGGATAGATGCCCCAAGATACTGCCAATGGCATTTGTCGCTAGTCAACCATTTCTTATGTATTTCCATAAACGTACTCTATCACTTGTTTTTAGACTACAATTTTTTTTTCTTTATCTCAAATCCCAACTTCTTCACCAACTTCAGCGTCTGCATCGCCATTTCTCTGTCATACAGTTTCTCGCTCTCTGGTAGATTGCAGTAAGGCACCATGTCGGGAGTTTCTTTCTTTTGGTCGTTACGCTCAGGACCGTATGTCCAGCCTTGATCAGTACGAGCTTTTGCCCATATCTCGTGAGCGTTCTCAGCAATAGCCTCTTGTAGTTCGGTGAGGTCGTCATCGAGGGCTACATCATCAAGCTTGATGGGGTATGGCTCATATACGAAGCGGTCGGTGGTGTTCACAACTACGAGGTAATAGTTGGATAGTGACCAAGCCTTAACGAATGACGAAAGGGGATAGGTGGTTAGTTCCTCTTCGGTATAAGGGTTGAAGAGGGTTATTTCATCTAACTCTATGGAAATGGAACTGATAGCTACGGCATGGTTGGGCTGTGTGGTGTCTTCTGCCATGTCATGAAGTAATTGAGTGTTGTCAATTACGGCTATCAATTGGTTGCCATTGGCTAAAAGGCAAGCAATGTCTTCGTTTGTGGAGTCGTAACGACGGCTGACAGACAGATTGTTCTTCTCCAAGAGTCTGCCTATATTATATAGTGGCATACCCTTGTCCTTCAACCAGCAGTTGCGGTAAGCCTCGTCAAGGAGTGTTTTGTGGGTCGTCTCTATGCCAAATTGATGGAGGATGAACTCTTCACACTCTATGTCGCAAAGATAGTTTTCCTTCTGCTTGGCTGCCATGGCTGTCATTGGGACAGGTTTTGTTATGGCAGGTTTCAATGATGCCATATCTTCATCCACTTCACTTGCAATGCGAATGATTTCCTGTAAATCCTTGTCCTGTTCCGCAGCTTTCAACACACGCATGGTGTCTTCTGCCGACGTGTTGCCGTCCAAGAAGGCAGACAGCAGTTCATCTGATATAATAATATGCTTATCGTTCATAATGCTTTTTGTCTTTAAATGCAACTTCCGTGAGAGCCAGTAACGCTCTGCGTTTAATATTATAAAGATTGCCCACGGTCACGCATAGCTGCCGTGCTACCTCTTCCGGAGTTCTGCCTTCTATCATCAGCAGTCGGATGACCAAGGCGTAGCGCTGGTTCTTCATCTGCCTTAACAGAGTCTCCATATCCATTCTTGCTTGTGAACTTTCCACCAAAGAATGTTCACGATGACTATTGTTAAGAGGTTCTTGGCTCTCGTCATCTATCACCCCCTTCTTACTTTTTAATAATAGGCAATGTCTTATTGCAATGGTCTTGAGCCATTGATAGAGTGTACTTTTAAACTTAAACGAGCGCAACTTCTTGGCATCGTTCTTCATAAGGAGTGTGTATATCTCGTTGATTATCTCATCGTATTCAACGATCTGAGTCCCAAATACTCGCCTGATGACACTAAGGAACAATGGGCGGCAATCCTTGAAGAAGAATTGTGCCGTTACCTTAGGGTCGTGGGCGATGAGGGAAGATATTATTTCTTTATCAGTCATAATCTGTATTTTACAATAGCAATCCAGCTTTCGTTGCAATCAAGGACTTCAAGTCCCCATAAGTCTTACATTTCGCAATTTCATAATTGTCGATACTTATGCCATAATTACTATTTAGATATTCTATACATTTATTTGCTTGAAATCCTATTTTACTTAATTTGTCTGATGCAAATATTGAACCACTATAGCTACAACATGGAATAACAACTTTTGCAATTTCGTAGACTTGCAATTTTCTTTTTGAAAGTTTTTTATCTTCTTGAGAATATTTTGATTTTTCAAGTTGTTGTTCATATTGTTTATTTTCAGATAACAATCTCGCATTTTCCTTTTGCAAATTTTCTATTTGCAAAGAAAGAGCAGAGGTTGATTCCCATTTATTTTCTTGATTTATTTTTGATACAGTGTTCCATATGCCACGTAGTATCAACAAGTGTCTCTCGGAAGTTTTTACTTCACTTTGATAAACTGGATAAAATGTCCATCCACATCTATTACAATAAACATCATTCATAGGAATAGAGCACCCACATATCGGACACTTTTTTTGTGTTTTTCCTATCTGCTGATATAACTCCAAAATATCTTCTTCCAAATTTTTTAGAACAGAAAAAATACGTTCGTATTCAGCCTCCTTATCTTTAATCTCTGTTTTAATTCTTTCTTTAAATTGCTCCGCTTCTTTTTGCATTTTTACCTTTTCTTCCTCCTTGCGTTTAATATATGTTGGAGTTTCTACATAGCGGAGGATTGTATCTTGGAAGTTGTCCAAATTAAACGATTCAAAATGGCGTAATTGAATAGGTAGAGCTGCAATTGACAAATTACCATCCAAGAATGTCATGATTTGGCCAGACTTCCGACCGCTTAATTGCTCATTCAAAAATGTTGTCCATTCAAACTTCACCCATTTGCTTTTTATATTTTCTTTTGAAGAACCTAAAACAATTAGATGATATGTAGAATCTAGAGCATCCGAGATTGCATCCATATACTCCGAATCTTTCAACCTTCTTAATTCCTTAGACGACAAAAAAACATTAAATCCATTATGTTTTAGATAATAATATAATTTCTCAGCAAGTGGATAATCCTCACTCTTGCAAGATATAAAAACATCGTATTCCATATTGTTCTGATACTTTTACGATTAAAGCTCTTCACCACACTCAGAGCAAAACCTCTGTCCTTCCTTAACTTCCGCCCCGCATTTCGGACATTTCTTGATGTCCTTTGCTCTGTCAAAGCTACCGTCCTCTTTGGCTTGCTTATAGGAAGCCTTGCCTTCTTTCACCATATCCTTGATGTTCGACTCTTTGATGATGTTGCGGATAATGTGTTTGGTGTCATCGGATTCTGAAACTTTTAGGGTGCCGTCGGGCTGCATCATTCGGGTAATGAGTTTAAGATATATGATAGCAGAGACATATACTATGGTATATCCAAGGGCGGCGTTTAGAGCTATGGCAGCTGCTGTTCCCACTCCTGGAATGATAGACAAGATAGAAGAACCGACAAGCACGGCGACAAAAGCACCAGCATTTGTTATCAAGTTTGTGACGATGGCAGAGCCGATGAATTTTGCCGTGTTCTCCGACATGGAGATACCGAGTGTCTTGTTGATCTTGACATATGTTGCCCATACGAAACCTGCTTGGGTCAATGCCGCAGCCACTCCTGCAAATCCAGGGGCAACACCAGCCACGCCACTTGCTATAGCTGCAGCTATGGCGTAACCGCTGATAGTCTCACTGATACAGGCAATCTTGGTTCCGTCGAGAGTGCCTTGCATCGCCTTGTCAAGCTCTTGACAGGCTTTTGCTAAAAATGGAGCTATATTCATTATATGAGTATTTTTCTTTGTTTATAGTTTATGTCCGCAATGCTGGCAGAACTTCCATGAAGCGTCTATCGCCTTATGGCAATGAGGGCATACGGGATTGTTCTTGATCATGTTTTGATAATCTTCGCTCTCTACCCATTTCAACATCTCTCTGACACGGACTGATGTAAAAGGATGGTCCTGATCCATCACGGCGTATGTTTGCAATGTCTTGTTCCATAGTCCATTCTTGCAGAACGCATCATAAAGGTCGGCTTGCTCCGCAAGTTCTTCGAGATTGAGTTCAGAGGTGATTGACTTCGGACCGCCAGCTAAACGTGCCAACATCGATGCAGTAGCCTTTGGGCCAACGATATAGGCTGCTGCACGGTCGCAGCTCAATTCACTCTTGCGTTGCCAATACATCAAGGCATAGTGGATGGGTACAGCGAGTTTTGCCAACGCCTCGAACATGCCAGAAGCATTGGCAATAATCTGTGCCAAAGTATGATAGAGCATGTGGCGACAAGCGATATGACCACACTCATGAGTCACTACACCAATGAGTTCATCTTCCGACATCATGTCTACCAAAGCAGATGTGATGGTGATAGCAGTCTGTGTGTCGCCAAAAGCATAGGCATTGGGCGATGGATTCATTTCCAAGTAAAACTCTGGTTCTTTAATTTCCAACCGCTCACATATTGGAGGAAGAATATTGTAGAGTCGTGGCAACTGTGTGGGCGACAACCTCACCTTTGAAGCCATGTTCAGTCCCGTCTGTAACTGTTCTGCTCCAACGTCCATTACTTTCTTGACAATAGTCGAAAGCATAGGGATGGCTTTCAATGCCTTCAATGCTGCCGCATCTTCTGGGTGTATAAATTCTGTATATTGCATGACTAGTTTCTTTTAAGCTTAAATTGTTTCAATAATTTGAATAAAGTCATTTGGTATATAGGCTGTTGCCACAGTACAAACACCATCAAGAACGACAAACACTCGCTGTTGACCTGCAGCTCTACCAACACGTCCAATGATTCCGGTAAACGGACCATCTATCACTCTCACCAGGTCACCGCTTTTGAAATGACAACGTTTTGGTGGTACTACCATGATATGCTCGCTGTTTACACTTGTCAGCCTGATGAAATTTAGCATTTCATTGTCAGGAATCGTAACAGGAGGGTTCTTTCCTGTATTTGTCTCTACTTCTTTAGTTTTGTCTGTATAGTATTTAAGCCATGAAGCAGTAACGGATGGCTTCTTTACAAACTCATGCGATTTCTCGCGTGTCATATATGCAAAAATAAGATTGGAAAGCAAAGGCTCATGAACGAGTTTTCGCTTCCCATTTATTTCTTTAATGACATAATGCATCGGCAAGTATGTCTCTACATTCTTGGCTTTAAAATATTCAAGGGCTTTTTTTGTTCTACCATAAGTTGCACGCAGAACAAACCATTGCTTCTTTCCGTTTGGCACACAATCCGAGGACACCCCTGTATGGGAGTTCTCGGTCTTTAGACCTTGAACTTCGGGGGAGGTGTTGGAGGCAAGTCCAACACTGGAGGGATTTTTGCCGCCTCTTCGGTTGTCTGCATTAGGCAATGCGTTCATTTTGCTCTACAGTTATTCAGTAGAAGATAAAATCTCAAATATTGTCTTCTTTTATCAAAGACTCTATTTAGTAAAGAATGTCAGTTGAAGATGCTGTTACAAAAGAATCTTGTTACATAACAACTTCAGACACTCAATTAAATTTAATGCAAAAATACAGAAATTAATTAAAAACAAGAAAAAATAGTTCAAAAATTTGAAAACAAGAATACTATTTTACGCTTATTTAACACAAAATCGTTTGTATAACCATAATGAACTATATTTTTTGCGCATAAATAGATTATTTATGGGATCTTAAACATTGTTCTTGGGTATTTTATAGCCACTTACATACTTAATTGGAAACATCAATCCAATAAGTGTTTACTAAAAATTAATTGGATTATTATACATCAACAAAAACAAACGGTTGATGAATATGAGTCCGCATTTTGCAGCCCCATATTCATAGTTATTTGGAAGCAGGAGCTTCCGTTTTTCCTAACTTGCCGAATTCAGTCTGTATCTTCTTGATCATATCTTTCACTTCTTGATCGATGCGGTTGAAGTTGTTATAGAGGATACGTTCCTTGGCATCAGTGGTCTTGAAGTTATAGAATATGGGGAGAGGGTAGTTCTTGTAGTCTGCTTCCTCTGCCTTGATCTCGTCCATGTTGAAGCTTGTTTTACAGAAGAACTTGGAGGTCTTGAACTCTTCGGCCTCCTGGATGTTCATGGAGCCGTTCTTGCCGGTTTTGGTAACCGTGAAGTCTTTGGCTGTCTGTCCGTAGATCCAACCGGATGCCATATCACTGATTTTTGAAGTAGGTATCAGACTATCCATGTTCTCATTGTGATTGATGGAAGTACGGTCTCGATCAATGGTGATGCCCTTTTTGAGCTGGACAACCTTACCGAAGATATCACCCGAGAGCCAATCCAGGGTATCCTTGCTTCTGGCGGAACCGCTGATGACATTACCCACAGTGGTGATGATTTTGTCTTTACTCACCTTACCATAGTCGGCCTCCAGCTGTGGAAGCTCCTGAAATCCCAGTGTTACTGCCACCTTGTTGCTTCGGGCTGTACCAATGAGGCGGTCTATCTTATGGAAGTAGAGAGTAGGCAGCTCATCCACAATGATGCTTACCGGCACGTTCTTGCCCTGACCACTGTTGACTCGGGTTACCAGACGGTTGAGAATCAAAGCATTCTGAGCTCCGATGATACTTTCCATTTCAGGATCATTGGCGATAAGCAGATAGTTTGGATTCTACGGGTCTGAAACCTTCCAGTCAAAATCATCTCCGCTGAACACCCAGTAGGCTTCCTTGGTCGCAAGACGTGAGGTCTGAACTCGAAGTGTACCGATCATACCTTTCAGCTGTTCCGTATCATTATCAAAAAGTTGTGATAATGATACTGACACTCGTTTCACTCCTGCATTGAATGCTGATGGCACAGAGAATAAGTCTGAGGATTATGTATTGAAGAATGGCAAGCTCGCCCCCACAACATACCTTCGTACGTTATTATGCCGGTCAGTCTTTCAGCTTTAATACACAGAGCAATGCTGCCGAACGTTCAGGCAACTATTATACTTTGGGTAGTATTCATAACAGAAGTGTGGCTTTGAGCAAGTTCCGTGATGGTGCCCGTGAATCAATCGCTTCCCAGTTTGGAACCCGAGATGCCATCATCGCACGTTCTGCAGATGACGTACTGATGGTTGCCGAGGCATATATCCGCAAGAAGGATTATGCGAATGCTATCACCTATCTGAATATGGTACGCGACCGTGCTGGTTATAAGGATGGTGAGGATCGTTCTATCAGCCGTGATGGTGGCCAGGCGTATAAGAAGAACTCTGCTTGTACCGGAAAGGGTGGTGGCTTCTCTGCAGAGGGTGCCATCTATACAGAGGAAAATACTTATTACGAGTCAAATAACATTGCTGAGACAACTGCTTCTACAGAGAGCAATATGCATTTGAATGGTATTGCGGATGTGTTGAACTCTAAGGTTGAACAGCCTATCTATGAGGCTTTGAAGTTGACATCTGACTATGATAAGTTCATGTGTTTCCTCCTGGATGAGCGTACACGAGAGTTGATTGGTGAGGGACAGCGTTGGGAAGACCTGGCTCGTACCAAGACCTTGGAGGCTCGCTGGAATGCATTCAGTGATGCTTCAACTGGTGGACAGGGTAAATTTGATCCTGCCAAGCACTACTATCGTCCAATTCCTCAGTCATTCCTCGATGGCATTACAAACGAGAAGGGTGCTTCTCTGAGTAATGAGGAGAAGGAGAAAATGCAGAATCCTGGTTACTAATCAGGTTTAAAACAATAAGTTAATAGTTAAGGGCGGTATCCTCCTCTTGGTGGGAGGTATCGCTCTTTTTTCTTGATATATAGTGACTTAAATACAAAAAAATGGCAGGTAAGAGTTCTTTGCTCCTATCTGCCTTTTTCACTAATAATCACGTTTTGTTGGTTGTATATTGTAATTTATGGCTTATCTTTTCATGCTTCCAAAGCTTCTTTGAGGAGCGTTTGTTGCGTTCTCAATTAGGGATTATGATGCTCTAATATAATAATGTGTAGTTTGTTTTTTGCTCTCATTTTTTAGAAATCGAAGAACTTTTGGTGATAATAATATCAAAAAATAAGGTTGAATAGCCAAATTATAAAGTTTAGTTAGCTGATTCCGTTGTACTTTTGCAGCACAATTAACAAACATTTTAAACTTAGCGTAAAAACATGGAGAACAAACTATTCTTAAAGGGAACTGTTTTGCCTGTTACTCTTTTTTGCTCAGCACTGATGTTTTCTCCAGTAGGAGTATCTCAGGTGAATGCAGCAACTAATGTTGTACAGCAAGCCAGAACAGTAAAAGGTACAGTTGTAGATAACCTGGGTGAACCTGTCATTGGTGCCAGTGTTAAAGTTGTAGGTACTACCAATGGTGCCGTAACTGATCTTGATGGTAACTTTACTTTGACCAATGTGCCAAAGAATGCCACCGTAGAAATCTCATATATAGGTTATACTACTCAGAAAATGAGTGTTGCCGGAAAGAGTGACTTGAAGGTAACATTACAGGAAGATAACAAGGCTTTGGATGAAGTTGTAGTTGTGGGTTATGGTGTACAGCGCAAGAGTGATGTCACCGGTGCCTTGGCTCACTTGGATTCCAAGGATTTGACTGCTATGCCTGTCAAGGATGCCTTGGAGGGTATGCAGGGAAAGACTGCCGGTGTGGATATCACCAACTCTCAGCGCCCTGGTACAGTTGGTAGCATCACCATCCGTGGTCAGCGTTCAATCGGTGCCAGCAGTGCTCCGCTCTATGTAGTGGATGGTATGATTATTCAGAATGGTGGTATCGAGAATATCAACCCTCAGGATATAGAGAGCATCGAGGTATTGAAGGATGCTTCTGCTACTGCTATTTATGGTGCCCGTGGTGCCAACGGTGTTGTGCTCGTTACTACCAAGAAGGGTAAGGAAGGTAAGGTTACCTTGAACTATGCAGGTACAGTTACTTTCTCTACACTCCATGATGTAACCAAGATGATGACTGCATCACAGTGGATAGACTATGCCCGTCTGGCAGCATATAACCAAGGCAATTATGGCGATAAGACACAGGCCTTTGCTCCTAATTATGAGAGAGATGTGAAGCTTTTTGGAGGTCAGGCAGACAGCTGGGCTAATATCAATCAGGCTTGGGTGGATGGTACTTATCATCCGGAATTAGTGGGTTCTTACGACTGGGCTTCTCATGGTAAGCAGACTGGTATTACTCATGAACATACACTCAGTGCTTCAGGTGGTTCAGATAGATTCAAGGGTTATGGTTCTTTTGGTTACTTAAATCAGAAGGGTGTACAGCCAGGACAGAGCTATCAGCGTTTTACCTTGAATACTTCTTTCGAGGCCAGACCTGTAGATCCTTTGACTTTGGGATTCTCCATGAATGCGTCATATGGTACTCAGGATTACGGTTATAACTTCTCCAAGTCTGTAACTGGTCCTGGCGATTATTACAATGCATTGAATTCCATGATTCCATGGACCGTTCCTTACGACTCTGACGGCAACTATATACGTAATCCTTGGGATTACAATGTAAATGTCATCAATCCTATTGACGAACTGAAGTATAATACCAACAAGCGTACCAATTTCCGAATCAATGGCAGCGCATATGCCCAGTTTGACTTTGGCAAGGTGTGGAAGCCATTGGAGGGTCTTCAGTATCGCATTCAGTTTGGTCCGGAACTCCAGTACTATCGTCTGGGCATTGCCAATGCAGCCGATGGTATCAATGGAGATGGCAGAAACATAGCTCAATACAATCCATCCAATAAGGTGTCTTGGACGCTCGATAATCTGGTTTACTACAACAAGACCATTGCCAAGAACCATCGTATTGGCGTAACCCTTCTGCAGAGTGCATCCAGCTATCATTCAGAGAATGGTAATATCAAGGCCTTTGTAGCGAGTGCTGACGAACTTTGGTGGAACACAAGTTCATTGGGAAATCCACAGGCTTATTCTACTGGCCTGACAGAAACTTCACTTGCTTCCTACATGGCTCGTGTGAACTATACTTATGCAGACAAGTATATGTTGACAGCCAGTGTTCGTTCCGATGGTGCTTCTCAGTTGTCTGATGGTCATAAGTGGGCATCATTCCCATCTGTAGCTCTTGGTTGGCGTGTTGATCAGGAGAAGTTTATGCAGAAGGCTGATTTCATAAGCAATTTGAAACTCCGTCTGGGTTATGGTATTTCCGGTAACTATGCAGTTAGTGCTTATGCAACACAGGGTGCTGTACAGAGCAACTACTATGCATGGGGTAGCATGGATCCTACTGTAGGTTACTTGCCGTCGGATGCTTCTGCCAAGAACCCGAACAAGATGGCAAACCTTGATCTTGGATGGGAGAAAACCAAACAGTGGAATGTGGGTTTGGACTTTGGATTCATCAACAACCGTATCAGCGGTAGCATTGACTATTATCACAACAAGACTACTGATCTGATTCTGGCTACTACCATCCCTTCACTTACAGGTTATACCAGCACATTTGCCAATGTAGGTGAGACTTCCGGTTGGGGTGTTGATTTTCAGTTGAATGCCATTCCTGTGAAGACTAAGGATTTCGAATGGAACACCAGTTTGACCTGGACCATCGACCGTAACCGCGTGGATAAGTTGAACAATGGTGTGGAAAAGAATGTAAACGATCGTCTCTTCGTAGGTGAGGAAATTGGTGTTTATTACGACTATGTATATGATGGTATCTGGAAGTCTTCGGAGGCTGATGAAGCTGCCAAGTTTGGTCGTAAGCCTGGTCAGATCAAGGTGAAGGATGTAAATCCTGATGGTAAGATTGATGCAAATGACCGTCAGATTGTAGGTAAGGTTCGTCCTCGTTGGTCTGGTGGCTGGCATAACACATTCAGCTACAAGAACTTTGAGCTTTCCTGCTTCATCTATGCGCGCTGGAAGTTTACTGTAGCCAAGGGTGCAGAGACTCTTGGAGGTATGTATGCTATGCGTGATGTGGATTATTGGATTAAGGACATCAATGAGGATGCTGAGTATTATTCTCCTGGCTCTCAGGGTCAGAATGCTGATACTTTTTCTGGCTCAATGAATTATCAGGATGGTTCTTACATCAAGATGCGTAATATCTCTCTGGGTTATACATTCCCTAAGAGTATCACAGGCAAAATGGGTATGAGTAACCTGAAGGTTTATGTTCAGGCCATGAACCCATTCACCATTTACAAAAAGTGCAAGTGGCTTGACACAGACCTCCTGAGCTACGATAACAACTCTACATCTTACGGTTCGGGTACAACCATCAAGAGTTGGGTAATCGGACTTAACATTGGATTCTAAATTAAAGATACATCATGAAGACAAACAAAATATTATATGCAGCACTGATTGCCGGTGCAACTTTAGGAACAGTCACTTCTTGCAGCGATTCGTTCCTTGACGAGAAGCTGATTACAGAGAAGGGTACGGCATATTTTCAGACCAAGGAAGGTATTGACGACCTGGTTAAAGGTGCTTACCAGAAGTTGAAGTTTAAGTATAACTATATCTGGGGTATTTACCTTTACGGTATGGGTATCGATGAGTTTACCAGTGGTGCCAACAACATCACCTCTTACAATGCATATAGCACAGACCTCAACTCGGGTGAAACTGCTGCCAACCAGCCATTGTGGGACAATATGTATGGTCTTGTAGAACCTGCCAATCTCGTTATTCAGAATACTCCATTATATTATGGAGAGAAGGTGAGCACTTACAACAACCGTTTGGGCGAGGGTTATTTTCTCCGTGCCTTTGCTTATTTCGAACTGGTCAAGCAGTATGGTGGCGTGCCTTTGAAATTGGAGCCGAGCAACGGTAAGATCAACTACACTTATACCCGTAATAGTGAGGAAGAGTGCTTTGCCCAGATTATCTCTGATTTTCAGAAGGCATACGAGTTGTTGCCTGATTCTCCGGAAGGTAAGCAGGTAGGCCGTCTCACCAAGTCGGCTGCCGCCCATTTCCTGGCTAAGGCACATCTGTATCGTGCTTCAGAATTGCATGATGGCTGGAATTCCCAGTATAAGGATGCCGACCTGGATGCTGTAATCAAGTATGGCAAGGAGGTAATTGCTGCTCACCCGTTGTGTCAGAACTTCCAGGAGTTGTGGGATTATACAGAGCCTAATGGTGCCAATGAGCAAGTTAGCGAGGTGGTTCTTGCTGCACAGTTCTCCAACGATGGTGCCAGCACACGTGGTCGCTTCGGCAACCAGTTCCACCTCTACTATCCATCCATTTATCAGAACATGGCTGGTTGTAAGCGTGACATTTCTGGAGGTCGTGAGTTCTCATACGTCAGTGCTACAGAATATTCTATGCAGGTATTTGACCGTGTGAATGATTCTCGTTTCTGGAAGTCATTCATCACCAAGTATGGTGCCAATTATACGGATGGTGCTCCTTACTGGATTACCACCAAGAAGAATAAGGAAACTGGTAAGTTGGAGATTACGGATGATATATACAAGGCACACCCTGAGTATTATCCTGACGATGTGAAGGTTCCAACTGAATCAGATCCTGGTGACCATCGTTTCAAGGGCGGTGAGATTGGTATCAAGTATATCGTCAATAATCCTGGTGATACTCGTTTCACTCCTGCATTGAATGCTGATGGTACAGAGAATAAGTCTGAGGATTATGTATTGAAGAATGGCAAGCTTGCCCCACAGCATACCTTCGTACGTTATTATGCCGGTCAGCCTTTCAGCTTCAATACACAGAGCAATGCTGCCGAACGTTCTGGCAACTATTATACTTTGGGTAGTGTTCATAACAGAAGTGTGGCTTTGAGCAAGTTCCGTGATGGTGCCCGTGAATCAAT
>ERZ1026856.488-NODE-488-length-24931-cov-14.203047_pt1 | contig 24931 bp, 19 predicted proteins | sample MGYA00380158_ERZ1026856 | MGnify/ENA primary metagenome ERZ1026856 (study PRJEB33269, sample SAMEA4719794) | human gut metagenome | biome: human-associated habitat; feature: organic feature; material: feces | place: Cameroon | collected 2013-10 ...
AGCTCTGCCGTATCCGGCGTAAAGCCGCTCTTTAAGATATCCGCCAGGGCAACTGCCGTATCCAGGCTGGTCAGGCAGGGAATGCCAAGCTCCACAGATTTGCGGCGAACCTTTACGCTGTCCCGGGCAGGGGTACGACCTTTTTTGGAGGTCGAAATGATGTAGTTGACCTTGCCGCTTTCCAGAAGTGCGATGGTGTTGTGCTCGGATTCGCTGATCTTATGGACAAGTGTAACCTGCATGCCGTGGTCACGCAGTATAGCTGCCGTACCTGCAGTTGCATACAGATGGAAGCCAAGGTCTGCAAACTGCTGTGCGATGCCGGGAATTTCGTCTTTATCCGTATCCCGCACGGTGATGAAGATGCCGCCCTTGTCGGTCAGCTGGTAGCCTGCGCCGACCAGTCCCTTGTAGAGCGCTTCCCTCATGGTGGAGGCGATGCCGAGCACTTCGCCGGTGGACTTCATTTCCGGTCCGAGCTGCGTGTCCAGGCCGGACAGCTTTTCAAAGGAGAAGACAGGTACTTTGATCGCAGTGTAGGAGGAAACCGGGGCAAGACCGGTGCCGTAGGGCATATCCTTTAACTTTTCCCCGAGCATGACGCGGGTGGCGATATCGACCATCGGGATGCCGGTGACTTTGCTCAGATAAGGCACAGTTCTGGAGGAACGGGGGTTTACTTCGATGACATAAACCTGATCCTGGCAGATGACGTACTGGATGTTGATCAAGCCCTTTGTATTCAGGGCGAGGGCAAGGCGGGTGGAGTAGTCCACGAGCTTTGCGGTTTTGGCGGGGCTTAAATTCCAGGCAGGGTAAACTGCGATGGAGTCGCCGGAGTGGATACCTGCACGGTCGATGTGCTCCATGATACCGGGCAGCAGGACGTCCTCGCCATCGCAGATTGCGTCGACTTCCAGTTCCGTTCCCATCATATATTTGTCGATCAGGACGAGGTTCCCTTCCATATGGGAAAGAATAATATCCATATATTCCTTCACATCCGCATCGGAAAAGGCGATAATCATGTTCTGGCCGCCAAGGACATAACTGGGGCGCAGCAGAACCGGATAGCCGAGGCGGTTCGCTGTTTCGATCGCTTCCTCTGCAGTGTGGACGGTATCTCCGACGGGCTGTTTGATGTGGAGCTGTTTTAAAAGTGCCTCAAACCGTCCGCGGTCTTCTGCCGCATCGATGCTGTCTGCAGGTGTGCCGAGGATCGGGATGTTATTTTCGGAAAGCCATTTGGTCAAGCGGATTGCGGTCTGTCCGCCGAAGGCAACAACTGCACCGACCGGATTTTCCACACGGATGATGTCTCCGACATCTTCCGGAGTCAGGGGTTCAAAGTACAGGCGGTCTGCTGTATTGAAGTCGGTGGAAACGGTTTCCGGGTTGTTATTGACGATAACAACCTCATACCCGGCATCCTTTAATGCCCAGACACAGTGAACGGAGGCGTAGTCGAATTCAATACCCTGACCGATTCGAATCGGACCGGAGCCAAAGACGATGACGACGGGCTTTTTGGAGCCATGTTCTGCAATAAAAGCGGAAGCCTCGTCTTCTTCGTCGGTGGTGGAGTAAAAGTAAGGCGTTTCTGCTGCAAACTCTGCACCACAGGTATCGACCATCTTATAAGAATAAGGAAGATGGGGGAACTCTGTATTGCCGGACAGGCGTGCGATCGTCTTGTCCGGAAAGCCGTTTCTCTTTAATTCCCGCAGAAACTCCTGTGTGAGGGGCTCTGCCGCCAGTCGTTTTTCCAGGTCACACAGATGCAGCAGCTTTGCCAGAAACCATTCGTCGATCAAGGTCAACTGATGGATCCTATCGATGGAAAAACCGCGGAAGAGGGCTTCGTATACGGCGAAAATTCGTTCATCATCCTGTGCCAGGATCTTTGCGGTCAGAGCCTCGTTATCCAATGCACGCATATGGACATCCGCCAGACAGTCGTGGGAGATTTCTGCGCCGCGAACGGCTTTCATCAGCGCCTGCTCGAAGTTTCTGCCGATGGCCATGACTTCACCGGTGGCTTTCATCTGGGTGCCGAGCTTTCTTGTCGCATACACGAATTTGTCAAAGGGCCATTTCGGAAATTTAACGACAACATAGTCCAGCGCAGGCTCAAAGCAGGCCTTTGTTTTGCCGGTGATTTCGTTTTTGATTTCGTCCATCCGGTAGCCAATGGCGATTTTGGCAGCAACACGGGCGATCGGATAGCCGGTCGCCTTGCTGGCGAGGGCGGAGGAACGGGAAACCCTGGGGTTTACTTCGATAACAGCGTACTCAAAGCTTTCAGGATTAAGGGCAAACTGTACGTTGCAGCCTCCCTCAATGCCCATGGCTTCGATGATGTGGAGTGCAGCACTTCGAAGCATCTGGTATTCTTTATCCGCGAGGGTGACCGCAGGGGCGATAACGATGGAATCGCCGGTATGGACGCCCACCGGATCAAAATTTTCCATAGAGCAGATCGTGATGACGTTTCCGCCGCCGTCGCGCATGACTTCGAATTCGATCTCTTTCCAGCCGGAGATACATTTTTCCACCAGAATCTGCGTGATCGGGGAAAGTCGAAGACCTGCGGAAGCAATTTCCCGCAGCTGGGCTTCGTCTGCAGCGATGCCGCCTCCGGTGCCGCCGAGGGTGAAGGCGGGACGCACGATAACGGGATAGCCTGCAGAGTGCGCAAAGGAGAGAGCACCCTCAAGCGTCGTCGTAACGACAGAGGGGATGATAGGCTCCCGGATCGCTTCCATGGTGCTTTTAAAAACCTGACGGTCTTCGGCTTTGGCAATGGTTTCCGGGTTTGCGCCAAGAAGTGTAACCCCCTCCTGTGCCAGAAAGCCTTCCTTTGCCAGCTGCATCGAAAGCGTCAGGCCGGTCTGACCGCCGAGGGTGGAAAGGATGCTGTCTGGGTGTTCTTTTTTGATGATTTTTTTTAGAAAGTCCAGAGTCAGCGGCTCCACGTAGACATGATCTGCCATGGCAGCATCGGTCATGATTGTCGCCGGGTTGGAGTTGACTAATACAACCTCCAGACCTTCCTCTTTTAAAGCGCGGCACGCCTGAGTGCCGGCATAGTCAAATTCAGCAGCCTGACCGATGACGATGGGGCCGGAGCCGATTACCATTACTTTTTTCAGATTGGGATTTAACGGCATGCTTTATGCCCTCCTTTCCATCAGTGCGACAAATTCGCGGAACAAAAACTCGGAGTCGTGAGGACCGCCGCAGGCTTCGGGATGGAACTGCACAGAGAAGCCGGGGAAGTCCTGATAGGAAACACCCTCGCAGGTCCCATCGTTTAAGTTGATAAAACGAAGCACCGCATTGTCCGGGAGAGAATCGTTTTTAACGGCATAGCCGTGATTCTGGCTGGTGATATAATCCCTGCCGGTGAGCAGATCTTTCACCGGCTGATTTGCACCGCGGTGTCCGTATTTCAATTTTTCGGTATCCGCACCGTTTGCAAGGGCGAGAAGCTGATGCCCCAGGCAGATGCCGAAAATCGGAATGCCGGATTTGCAGAGGCGAGACAGCTCAGAAATGATGCTCGGGTTATCCTTTGGGTTGCCGGGGCCGTTGCTTAACATGATGCCATCCGGTGAAAAGGAGAGAATACGTGCGGCAGTTGTGGATGCAGGGACAACCGTTAAGTCACAGTTTAAAGCGTGGAGCTTTCGAATGATATTTTCCTTTGCACCAAAGTCCCATAGCACAACGTGATGACGGGGCAGAGGGGAAGGAATCTGATAAGCCTCTTTACAGGTGACATGGGATACCGCATCTGTGATCGCAAAGCTCTTGAGGGCATCGGCGCCGGTCTCGTCCGGGCAGGCTGCAGTAAGCCGTCCGTTCATGACGCCGCGTTCCCGGATGAGCCTGGTCAGGTAACGGGTGTCCAGATCATAGATGCCGGGGATATTTTGCTGCTTTAAAAAAGCGTCAAGATCCATCTGACATCTGAAATTGGAGGGATAGGAGCACCATTCTCTGGTGATGTACGCGCTCATGTGAATTCCTTTGCTTTCAAAGTCTTTTGGATTGACGCCGTAGTTGCCGATCAGGGGAAATGTCTGAACGACCATCTGTCCGTAATAACTGGGGTCGGTCAGCGTTTCTGTATATCCGGTCATAGCCGTCGTAAAAACGACTTCCGCGATGACGTCCTCTTTCAAAGGAGCGCCGAAATGTTTTCCGGTCAGACAGGTACCGTCTTCCAGCTGTAAGTACACAGTTTGTTCCATAAGTACACCTCGCTCATTCTCTCGTGTTTGCTGTACAAATACTGAAAGGCGTCCATGAATCAAACACTTTTCCAAATAGGAAAGTGCTTCACTCATGAACGCCTTTGTTCATCTGATGCATTATAGCATTGAGAAAGGGGGCGGTCAAGAATAAATTTAATTTTGTTTGCCAGTTCCCCCGTGACATTTGTCCGGACGTTCCTCCGCGCCATTCGCAAAATCGCGCCTACGGCGCTTTCCGCGGTGGCTGCGCCACCGCTCCTTTTGCTCATAAAGTGGCGCTCCCTCCGTGTCGCCAGACAGTCAGATTTTCATGCGAGCATGAATCTGACTGTCTGGCGACACGGGGGAACTGGTTATTAACATATCTACCAACTATGTTGGTGTTGACAAATGGAAAGCATCCAATTAAAATGATAGAAAATATCCGAAAAATAACTGCAAAGGAGAACAGAAAAATGAGCAATCATATAGAAACAAAATGTATTCACGGAAATCTGGATTTTTCCTGGGACGAACCGACAAAAGCGGTGAGCTTCCCGATCTATCAGACGGCGACGTTCGGGCATATCGGTCTGGGACATTCGACCGGTTTTGACTACACGAGAGAGAAAAATCCGACCAGACAGCATCTGGAGGAAACCCTTACCGCGCTGGAGGGCGCTTATGACACAACCGCATTTTCTTCCGGCATGGCGGCGGTGACGGCGGTATTTGATCTGTTTGCACCCGGCGACCACATTATTTGTTCTGAAGACCTTTACGGCGGCGTAACCCGTCTGGTCAATACCATCGGTAAAAAGAACGGACTGATGGTTGATTTTGTCAATACCGGTGATTTGGATGAGATCAAACGGGTGCTGCGTCCGGAAACAAAGGCGCTCTACATCGAGACGCCCAGCAACCCGATGATGGAGATCACTGACCTTGCGGCATGCGCAGAGCTTGCAAAAGAACACAACCTTCTGATGATCACAGACAATACCTTTTTATCTCCGTATCTGCAGAACCCGATTGCACTTGGCGCAGATATCGTCATTCACAGTGCGAGCAAGTTCCTGTGCGGACATAACGACACGATTGCCGGTTTTGTCTGCTCTGCAAAGGAAGATCTCGCAGCAAAAATTCGACTGATCGCAAAGACCACCGGCGGCTGCCTGTCCCCCTTTGACAGCTGGCTGGTAATGCGCGGTATCAAGACGCTGGCGGTACGCATGGAGCGGCAGCAGGAAAATGCGGGCAAAATCGCACGATGGCTGACGGAGCAGAAGAACGTCAGAAAAGTATATTATGCCGGACTGGAAAACCATCCCGGTTATGAGATTAATGCAAAGCAGGCGAGAGGTGCGGGTGCGATGATTTCCTTTGATGTCGACAGCGTGGAAACGGCACAGCGCGTGCTGGAAAAGGTGCGCGTCATCACATTTGCGGAGAGCCTTGGCGGCACAGAATCCCTGATCACCTATCCGATGAAGCAGACCCATCCGGATGTTCCGAAGGAGTGGAGAGAAAAGCTTGGCATCACCGACACCCTGCTGCGCCTGTCCGTTGGACTGGAGCATGTGGACGAGCTGATTGCTGATCTGGAGCAGGCGTTTGTTTCCTGAGAAACAAATCATGCGCAAAAAGCGTGCGCAGAAATGAGCGGAAAAATGACAACCTATAATTTTGACCGGGAAATTGACCGGAAAGAGACAAACAGCTTAAAATATGATTTCGCCGTGGAACGCGGACGAGACGCAGATGTGCTGCCATTGTGGGTGGCGGATATGGATTTTCAGGCGCCGAAGCCTGTGTTGGAGGCGCTGCAGAATGCGGTTTCCCATGGGATTTTCGGCTATAGCGAGGTAAAAGGGGAATATTTTGACGCGCTGTATCGCTGGTTTGACAGTCGGTTTGACTGGCAGCCAAAGTCTGAATGGCTTGTAAAAACCCCTGGCGTGGTATTCGCCCTTGCGATGGCGGTGCGTGCCCTGACAAAAGAGGGTGACAGTGTACTGATTCAGCCTCCGGTTTATTATCCGTTCTTTGAGGTGATTCGCGATAACAATAGAAAGATCGTAGAAAGCCCGCTCCTTTTAACAGACGGACATTATGAAATTGACTTCGACGATCTGGAAGAAAAGATCGCATCCCAGAAGGTAAAGCTGTTTTTATTATGTAGTCCCCACAATCCGGTGGGCAGAGTCTGGACAAAAGAAGAGCTCCAAAGGCTGGGAGAGCTTTGCGACCGCTACCATGTGTTCGTTGTAGCAGACGAGATTCACTGTGATTTCGCTTTTCCGGAGCATCCGCATACGATATTTGCAAAGGCATGTCCGCAGCTGGAAGAAAAGATGATTCTTTGCACTGCGCCGAGTAAGACCTTTAATCTGGCGGGGCTGCAGGTTTCCAATATCTGGGTTCCTGGAAAAGAGGTCCGGGACAGATTCAAAGCCGAGATCAACGCGGCGGGATATTCCCAGTTGAACGCCCTCGGTTTGATCGCATGTCAGGCAGCTTACGAAAACGGCGGCGAGTGGCTTGAGCAGTGCCAGGCATATTTGCGGGAGAATTTGAAGGTTCTGCGCAGTTTCTTAAAAGAAAGACTGCCCAAGATTCGTCTGATCGAACCGGAAGGCACTTACTTTGCATGGTTGGATTGCTCGGGACTGGGACTGTCGGACGCAGCGTTGGAAAATCTCATTGCACATCAGGCAAAGCTCTGGCTGGATGGCGGCTCTGTCTTTGACAAAAAGTCGGGACAGTTTGAACGCATCGTGCTGGCGTGCACGAAAAAAACGCTTTTGCAGGCGCTTACACAGCTGGAGGCAGCCTGCCGGGAAAAAAATGCATAACGCAAAAACAACTGCCGGGAGCGCTGCGCAAAACAGCTTGCCGGCAGTAAAATTAAGTACAGTTCAAAGAAGAAAGATTGAAAAACAATAGAATGCACGCTCTGCGCGCACTTGACACAAACTCGGCATGCGCAAAAAGCGTGCGCAGAAATGAGAGGAAAATATGAAAAACCCCCTGCGCTATCAGATGTCGGAGTACGACTGCGGTCCGACCACTCTTTTAAACGGAATCAGCTACTTATTCGAGCGCGAAGAAATCCCGCCGGAGTTGATTCGAAACGTGATGCTGTTTTGCCTGGACTGCTATGGATCGGACGGCATCAGCGGCAAAAACGGAACGTCCCGGACGGCGATGCTGTTTTTGAACAATTGGTTAAACAGCTTTGGACAGGCGGGCAGACTGACGGTGTCCAGCAGCTATCTGTCCGGCGAAAAGGTCTGGATGGGGACCGACAGCAGAATCTACGATGCGCTGAGACGAAAGGGCGCGGCGGTCGTGCGGCTGTTTTTTGACGTGGAGCACTATGTGCTTTTGACAGGTGTGGAAGAGGATCGTGTATACATGTTTGATCCTTACTACATGGATCCGGAGGTCCCGTATGCGCCCGAAGATATCCTGTGCACGCAAGAGCATCCGTTTTCCTATAACCGGATTGTTCCGTTTTCCTATCTGAATCAGGAAAATGGCGAGCTGTATTCGCTGGGACCGGTCAAAGACCGGGAGGCGGTGCTTCTATTCAATGAAACCTCTGTGCTGACGCCGGAAAAAACCATTGAATATTTTATTTAAAAAGGGTTGACAGATCCGAAAAGGCAGAATATAATCACATTAACATATAAAGTAAGTAGGTTTAAGGAGGAAAACAAATGAGCAACGTTTATACATCCGCAGATCAGCTGATCGGCAGAACTCCCCTGTTGGAGCTTACACATATCGAAAAGGCAGAAGGCTTAAAGGCACACATCTATGGCAAGCTGGAATACTTTAATCCCGCAGGTTCTGTAAAGGACAGAATCGCAAAAGCGATGATCGATGATGCAGAAGCAAAGGGCGCTTTAAAGGCAGGCTCTGTAATTATTGAACCTACCTCCGGCAACACTGGCATCGGACTTGCATCTGTTGCAGCGGCGAGAGGCTACCGTATTATTATCGTAATGCCGGAAACCATGAGCGTAGAGCGCAGACAGCTGATGAAGGCATACGGTGCAGAGCTTGTCCTGACAGAAGGTGCAAAGGGCATGAAGGGCGCGATCGCAAAGGCAGACGAGCTGGCAAAGGAAATTCCCAACAGCTTCATCCCCGGACAGTTCGTAAACCCTGCAAACCCGGAGGTACACAAAAAGACAACCGGTCCCGAGATCTGGGAAGATTTGGATGGCAAGGTTGATATCCTGGTGGCAGGCGTTGGTACGGGCGGAACCGTGACCGGTACAGGCCAGTACTTAAAGAGCAAAAAGGCTGATGTAAAGGTTGTTGCAGTAGAGCCTGCAAGCTCTCCGGTTCTGAGCAAAGGCACAGCCGGCGCACACAAGATTCAGGGAATTGGCGCAGGATTCGTACCGGACGTACTGGACACCGGGGTTTATGACGAAATTATTACCGTAGAGAATCAGGATGCGTTTGCAACCGGCAGAAAGATCGGCCATCAGGAGGGCGTGCTGGTAGGTATTTCCTCCGGTGCAGCAGTATGGGCAGCAATCGAGCTTGCAAAGCGTCCCGAAAATGAAGGCAAGAACATTGTTGTGATCCTGCCGGATACCGGTGACCGTTATCTGTCTACCCCTTTGTTTGCAGAAGAGTAAGAGCCAGATGCCCTTTAAACCATTCGCAAAAATTTCTTGACAGAGCGAAACTGGTATGCTATCTTGTAAAAAAACAAAAAGCGATGACGAAGAAAAGTAATACAGACAGACGGCACAGAGAGCAGGCGATGGTGGGAGTCCTGCGCGGATATCTGTAGGAAAGAACACTTCCGAGCTGCGAGCTGAAAACGTTTTGTGAGTAGGCGAGCCGGAGTCCCACGTTACAGGGATAGCGTTTCATGGGAACGCGAAAAAGGGGCCGTACAAGGAAGTGCGGCAAGTTAGGTGGCACCGCGGATATAGCAGCAGCTATTCGTCCTATCTCCAATAGGACAAATGGCTGCTGTTTTTGCGTTCTTACAGTGAACTGTAACGCAGCAAAAGAAAAGGAGGAAAAGCTTATGTGTTCCATTCTCTGCTACGCGGGAAAAGATGTCACCAAAGAAACGATGGAAGGATATCTGTTAAAGACAAAGATGAGAGGACCGGATGCCCAGCAGGTAATTGAGACCGAGTTCGGGTATCTTGGCTTTGCAAGACTTGCGATCATGGGGTTGACCCCGGACGGCATGCAGCCGTTTCAACGGGACGGCAGCTGGGTGATCTGCAATGGTGAAATTTATGGCTTCCGCAAAATCAAAAAGGAGCTGGAAGAGCGCGGCTATCAGTTCCAGAGCGGTTCCGACTGTGAGGTTTTGCTTCCTTTATATGAAGAATATGGACTGGAAATGTTTTCCCATCTGGATGCGGAATATGCCTGCGTATTGTACGATCACAAAAGCGGCAAGCTGATCGCAGCCCGTGACCAGATCGGAATCCGTCCGTTGTTTTATGGTTATTCCAAGAGCGGACAGATCGCATTTGCCAGTGAGGCAAAGAACCTGATCGGCTGGGTGGATGAGGTGCGTGCATTTCCGCCCGGAAGCTATTATTACGATGGAAAATTTGTTAAATATGAAGATATCGCAGCTGTCCATGGTTATGTGCACGAAGATATTGATGTGATTACAAAAAACATCCATGATAAGCTGACGGAGGGGGTAAAGAAACGTCTGGATGCAGACGCTCCGCTGGGCTTTTTATTATCCGGCGGTCTGGACTCAAGCCTTGTCTGCGCGATTGCGGCTAATATTCTGAAAAAGCCGATCAGGACTTTTGCAATCGGCATGGATACAGATGCGATTGATTTAAAATATGCAAAAGAAGTGGCGGATTTTATCGGCGCAGAGCATACCGAAGTCATCATGACAAAGGAAGAAGTGCTGGAAAGCCTGGAAACCGTTATCGAAGCACTTGCAACCTACGACATTACAACGATCCGTGCGAGCATGGGCATGTACCTTGTCTGCAAGGCGATCCATGAAAAAACAGACTTAAAGGTGCTGCTGACCGGTGAAATTTCCGACGAGCTGTTTGGCTATAAATATACGGACTTTGCACCCAGCGCGGCAGCCTTTCAGGAAGAGGCGGCAAAGAGAATCCGTGAGCTGTACTGCTACGATGTCCTGCGTGCAGACCGGTGTCTTGCGGCAAACAGCCTGGAAGCCCGCGTACCCTTCGGCGATCTCGATTTTGTTCGCTATGTGATGTCCATCGACCCGGCGAAGAAGTTAAACACCTACGGAAAAGGAAAATATCTGCTGCGCAAGGCATTTGAAGCAGATCACATTTTGCCGGAAAACATCCTGTGGAGAGAAAAAGCTGCATTCAGCGATGCAGTAGGACACAGTATGGTGGATGACTTAAAAGAATACGCAGAGAAGTATTACACCGACGAGGAATACGAAACACTCCGCCAGAAATATGATTTTGCACAGCCTTTCACAAAAGAAAGTCTGCTGTATCGGGAAATTTTTGAGAAGTATTATCCCGGACAGGCAAAGATGGTGCCGGACTTCTGGATGCCCAACAAGAGCTGGGAGGGCTGTAATGTCAATGACCCCAGTGCCCGTGTGCTGGCAAACTACGGCGACAGCGGAAAATAAAAATAGAATCCTGCAGCTCAGGATTCTTCGCCTGCGGCGGGGCGCATTAGCGACATGATTTCATTCCGCCGCAGTGTACATTCGATTGTCAGGAATAAAAATTACGGGTGGGACTTATAAGCCCCACCCGTTTACGCGTTCCATTCGCATTCGCCGGACGTGCGGAACATCAGCAGCGCCTCACGGCAGGAAAATTCCCCCAGCTCATAGTATCCGTGGGAAAGCCGGTTGATGCGTTCCAGAGAAACTGCGCGGTTGGCACATTTGGGCTGGTCATAAATAAACCGGATGCCCTTGGCGTAATATTCGGCGTCGAATTCAGGAGTCCCTTCTTCCTCATAATAAGGGTCAAAGAAAAACACCTCGTCCTCGGAAATGCCGGTTAAAAGCACATAGTGCGGAACTTCGAGAAAAAGGCGCAGCACGACAGCTGCGCCGTGCAAAAGCGCCTGACTGATTTCACCGCCCGGGGACAGCGTAACATCGTTGCCGGAAAGAAACTGCGTCTGGATCGGAAAAGAACGAACAGCTGCCAGCTGATTTAACCAACTGCCGACAAAACGCATTGCGGCGGCGGAGGTGCCGTGGCGGCATGGTTGTCCCTGCTCATTATAAGTGTCCATCGTATAGAGCATAATACATTTGAGGATGTCAGGACAGATTTCTTCCCGATCAAACAGGTAGCGGATCCCATTGGTAACAGAAACCGAACCGCAGTCATATTCTGAGGACTGATAATTTAAGTAATTTTTCATTGAAAAATCCTCCGGCATAGTACATTATATACAATAGAAAGGAATGTACGCTCTGCTGTCGAATATAACGCGAACCTCGTATTTTGTCAAGAATATGGGAATAGCGTCTTGACAGATCGGAAAAAATAGAATACAATTCTCACTAACATACCAGATAGGTAGGTATTGAACGGCGGATGATTCGCCCAAAAGGAGGAGCAGTTATGAAAAAACGAAACAGGATCTTAAGCCTGCTTCTGGCAGGAGCGATGGCGCTGGGACTGACCGCGTGCGGCGCATCGAATGCAGGAACTGCAGCAGATGAAACCGGAAGCGCAGCGGTGAGCACAGAGAGTGCACCTACAGACACAGCAGCTTCGGGAGAGAAGATTATCAACGTCGGTGTGACCAATACCCTCGGCAGTCTCAATCCCCTTTTGTTAAACGGCGGCGAGATTAACAAATATGCGACGGGACTGATGTTTCTGCCGTTGATGGAGCTGGACGCCGACCTGAACTTCGAGGGCATGCTGGCAGATTCCATCACAACAGAAGATAACAAAAACTTTATCGTGCACATCGATGATGCTGCAACCTGGTCGGACGGAACGCCTGTTACGGCAGATGATGTGGTTTATACTGCGCTTCGCCTGGCGAGCCCGGTCATCGGCAATACCGCGATGATGTATTATGTATTTGAAGGTGTTGGCGACGACGGCTTTGTAGAGGAAGGTGCAGAGAGCATCGACGGCATTCAGAAGGTAGACGATAAGACGGTACAGTTTACGACCAAAGAAGAAATGCCGATTACTACCTTTGAAAACAGCTATGCGAGATATCTGCTGACCCTGCCCAAGCATGTGGTCGAGCAGTATTCCGAAGAAGAGCTTTCTACAGCGGATTGGTTCAACCATCCCGATGTTGTCAGCGGACCGTTCTTCGTAACGGATTTCGATGTGGATCATTATATTTCCTATGAAGCGAACAAGGATTATTGGAAGGGCGCGCCCAAGATCGATAAGCTCAACATTAAGATCGTAGACGGCAGTCAGCTGTATGCAGGTCTGCAGTCCGGTGAAATCGATATCACCCAGCAGACGATGAGTGATATCCCGCAGGAGGACTATGAGAGCGTAGAAGCTCTGGACAATGTAGACGTTGTATACGGTTCCCCGGTTACCAACCAGTCCGTATTTATCCAGACAAAGAACGTTCCGGATGTAAAAGTTCGTCAGGCGATGCTGTATGCCATCGACCGTCAGCAGATTCTGGAGGAACTGTTGAACGGACATGGCGAAATTGTAGATGGATTTTTGTCCAGTGCAAGCCCGTTCTATGACGATTCTCTCACACCGGTTTCCTATGATCCGGAAAAGGCAAAAGCGCTTCTGGAAGAAGCTGGATGGGACGGCTCTCAGACAATCCGTTTCTATGTAAATTCCGGTGATTCGACCTTTGTAAACGCAGCCTCCATCATCGCAGCAGAGTGGGCTGCAGTCGGCATCAAGGCGGAAATCCAGACCGTTGACTTCGCAACACTGATGAGCGTTGCAGGCACAGAGGACTACGATGTACTGGCAGTACAGTACACCTATGCGCCGGTGGATCCTTATCCGGATGTAGCATGGCTGCTTGGCGGCGAAGGAAGCTGGACCAGCTACAGCGACGATACGTTAAACGACGCGCTGACCAAATCTCAGCTGACAAGTGACCCGGAGGAAACAAAAGAGCTGTTCTCCGTTGTGGATAAAAAGGTACAGGAAGATGTTCCGATGTTCTCCGCCTATGTGATCAGCGCACAGGGGGCAGTCAGCAAGCGGATTACAGGCGCAACTCCCAGCGTATACGGCTTCTTCAACGATGTCCAGAACTGGGACGTAGTGGAATAAAATGTGCTGGGATAACAATAGAATGCACGCTCTGCGAGCATTCTATTGTCATGAATAACTGCCGCACATCTCTTTTGGGAGGTGTGCGGCAGAATCTTGATATATGAGTAAAGTGAGGAAAAATAAATGCCGCATTTACTGGAAGTAGAGGGACTGACAACCGTTTTTGACAGTGATTACGGACGCACTGTCAGCGTGGATCATGTAAATTTTCATGTGGATAAGGGAGAAGTTGTCTGTATCGTCGGCGAATCCGGCTGCGGTAAGAGCGTGACCTCACTTTCTATTATGGGGCTGCTTGGAAGAGGCGGAACCGTGACGGAGGGAAGCGTCATATTCGAGGACAAAAACCTCCTGACGATGACGGAAAAAGAGCTGGATAAAATCCGGGGCGACCGTCTGACGATGATTTTCCAGGACCCGCTGACTTCCCTTGATCCGGTCTTTACGGTCGGCAACCAGTTGATGGAGAGCATCCGGAAGCATATGGGATTGTCAAAAGAAGAGGCGCGAAAGCGGGCAGAGCAGATTTTAGGAAAAGTTGGCATGCCCGATCCCCATAGCGTCATGAAAAAATATCCCCATACGCTTTCCGGCGGCATGCGCCAGCGTGTGATGATCGCGATGGCTCTGTGCTGTAATCCGAGCCTGCTGATCGCAGATGAACCGACGACAGCACTGGATGTGACGATTCAGGCGCAGATTATGGCGCTGTTGCGCAGCCTGCAAAAAGAGAGCGGGATGTCGATGATCCTGATCACCCATGACATCGGGCTGGTAGCGAGCATGGCGGACCGCGTGATCGTCATGTATGCCGGACAGATGATCGAGGAAGCACCGGTAAAGGAGCTGTTTGCTGCGCCGGCACATCCGTATACAAAGGCGCTTTTGCAGACGGTTCCCGGAATTTATGATGAAAAGGACAGGGAGCTTGTCGCAATTCCCGGCATGGTTCCGGAAAACTACGATAGGATTCCCGGCTGCCGGTTTGCAGACCGCTGCGCCTTTCGGACAAAAGGCTGCGATCAGCCTCAGAGCTACAGACAGATCGGGGAAGGACATTTTGTCAGATGTATGCTCGCCAAAGAAGGAGAAGCGTGAAGATGAGCATAAATATGGAAGAAAAAAACACGGAGAAGGAGCCGCTGATCCGGGTAGAAAACCTGAAAAAATATTATCCCATCCGGGGTGGCATTATCACCCATACGACAGGTTATGTGCATTCGGTGGACGGCGTTTCCTTTTCGATTGCAGAGGGAGAGACCCTCGGTCTGGTGGGCGAATCCGGCTGCGGCAAATCGACGGTGGGCAGACAGCTGGTCGGGCTGGAAACGCCGACGGGAGGCAGGCTGTTTTATCAGGGAAAGGATATGGCGAAGCTTTCCGGAAAAGAGAAAAAGAGCGTGCGCACGCAGCTGCAGATGGTGTTCCAGGATCCATATTCTTCCCTGAATCCGAGAAAGCATATTTATGAAATTTTATCCCAGCCGATGCTCTATCATGGGATTTCCAATAAAGAAACTGTCCACAGGGACGTTGACCGACTGCTGGATATGGTAGGACTTCCCAAACACGTCCTCGGGCGTTACCCGCATGAGTTCTCCGGCGGACAGCGGCAGAGAATCGGGATTGCGCGGGCGCTGTCTTTAAATCCCAGATTTTTGGTCTGCGATGAGCCGGTCAGCGCGCTGGACGTTTCGATTCAGGCACAGATTCTGAATCTGCTGCGCAGCCTGCAAAAGGATCTCGGGCTGACGTGCATATTCGTTGGACATGGACTCGGCGCGGTCAACTATGTCAGCGACCGGATCGCAGTCATGTACCTTGGTAAAATTGTGGAGATCGGACCGGCGCAGGAGGTGTTCCATCATCCGGTGCACCCTTACACCCGCGCCCTGATCGATGCAGTGCCGATCGCCGATCCAACAAGGCGGGAACAAAAGCCGCTTTTGACCGGAGAAATCGGCTCCAGCACGAATCCTCCCTCCGGCTGTCGGTTCCATCCGAGATGTCCGTATGCAACGGAAAGCTGCAGACAGGAAGTGCCGGAGCTATGCAGCGTTTTCTCGGGCAGCAGCCATCTGGCGGCGTGCCCGTATGCAATTGCGCAGCAGGCTGGCGTCACAAAGTAGCTGGGATCGCAGAGCCGAACTGGATGTTCGCCTCGCGGTTTCTTCGGCGCAAAGCGCCTGTGGAATGGAGAGTAAAGTGACATGGGAAAATATATAATCAAGCGCATCCTGATCGCCATCCCGGTTCTGATCGGGATTACGATCATCGACTATGCGATTATGTGTCTTGCGGGCAGCCCGCTGCAGATGCTGCAGGGACCCAGAATTTCCCAGGCTGCGGTTGCGGCAAAGGAAATCGCCCTCGGTCTGGATAAACCGTTTTATGTGCAGTATTTTGTCTGGTTAAAACAGCTTTTACATGGAAATATGGGCTATTCGATCAAGTCCTATCAGGCGGTCAGCGAGATGATCGCAAGTCATTTGGGACCGACGCTTTTACTGATGGGGGTATCGCTTCTGGTAAGTTTGCTGATGGCGGTGCCCGCCGGAATTTACAGTGCGATCAAGCAGTATTCCGCAGGAGATTATACCGTTGTAACCCTTTCTTTTCTGGGAAGCAGCGTGCCAGGATTCTTCCTTTCTTTGCTGTTGATCTATCTGTTTACGGTAAAGCTTGGCTGGCTTCCGTCCAGCGGAATGACGACGCTCGGAACTGCAGGCGGCGCGGGTGATGTGGCAAAGCATATGGTGATGCCGGTGTTAGTCCTGGCTACTTCCATGGCGGGCACGAATATCCGATATATCCGAAGCGCGATGCTGGAGATTTTGCAGCAGGATTACCTGCGCACGGCAAAGGCAAAGGGAATCGGAAGATTTCTCGTCATCAATAAGCATGCGCTGCGCAATGCACTGATCCCGATCATTACGGTAATCGGAATGGAGATTCCGGTGCTGTTCGGCGGTCAGGTCATCATTGAGCAGGTCTTTTCCTGGCCGGGACTCGGACTGATGACGATGAGCGCAATCACGAATCGGGATTATCCGGTTATTATGGGTGTCTGCCTGCTGTCTGCAATTGTCGTGCTGGCGGCGAACCTGATTACGGATATTTTATATGCGCTGGCAGACCCGACAATCCAGCTGAAATAGGAGCGGCGAAGATGGAGAAAAAAGATCGTATCAAAAAAGATATTTCAAGAGAAAGCTATTTGCAGACCGTCATCCGTCGTTTTAAACAGCATCATCTGGCAACGGTCAGCCTTGTGATTTTAGCGGTTTTGGTGGCGGCAGCGCTTTTGGCGCCGATCATCGCGCCGTACAATCCGGATGAAATCGTCGGAGGCTTTTCCAAAGCGCCCACGGCAGAGCATTGGTTGGGAACGGATCAGATCGGTCGTGATGTCTTGAGTCGGCTTTTGTATGCGACGCGGATTTCCCTGCTGGTCGGTGTACTGGCAACAGCGATCTCTACTGTGATCGGTGTGATTCTCGGACTGATCGCGGGATATTTTGGCGGCGCTGCGGATATGATTATCATGCGTTTTACGGATATGGTCATGTCGTTTCCCTATATTTTGCTGGTGCTGGTTGCGGCGTCGATTTTTAAGCCGGGACTCTGGAGCATCATCCTGATTCTGGGCTTTGTGGACTGGCCGGGAATTGCCCGTCTGGTGCGCGGCAATGTGCTGAGCCTGCGGGAGAGCAATTTTATTAAAAGTGATCTCGTAGCAGGAATGCCGCTTCCGTATATTCTGTTTTCCGAGATTCTGCCAAATACCGCTGCGCCGATTCTGGTGTATGCAACATCGGTTCTGGCGTTGTCGATGCTGGATGAGGCGGCGCTTTCGTTCCTTGGAATGGGCGTGCAGCCGCCGACCGCGAGCCTTGGAAACATGTTAAACGGCGCGCAGTCGCTGACGGTACTGACGAAACAGCCGTGGCTCTGGATTCCGCCCGGGCTGATGATCGTGGTGCTGGTCATTGCGATTAACTTTATCGGCGACGCGCTGCGGGATGCGCTGGATCCCAACAGTGGAAAGTAAGACTGGAGCACGCAAAAGCAGGAAGAACTGCAGCAGGAACACTGCAGGAGGACATCGGAGGGATTTGCGATGATACAGGAAATAGATTTAATAGAAATTTTTTACTGGTTTCACAGACATCCGGAGCTGTCTTATGAGGAATACGATACAACTGCGCAGATTAAAAAGCTGTTGGAAGCAGCGGATATAAAAATCCTGCCGATTCCGATGGAAACCGGTTTGATCGCGGAGGTGAAAGGAGAAAAGGATGGTCCGCTGCAGGCGCTTCGCTGCGATATCGACGCGCTGCCGATTACTGAGCTGACGGGTTTACCTTATGCATCGAAATGCCCTGGAAAGATGCACGCCTGCGGACACGATTTTCACATCACGGCGGGAATCGGGACTGCGATCTGGCTGCAGGAACATAAGGACGAGCTCTGCGGGACGGTGCGGTTTTTCTTCCAGCCAGGAGAAGAGTCCTCCCTGGGCGCACGGAAAGTGCTGGAAACGACGGCACTCGATTCGGTTACGCGTATCTGGGGCTTTCATTCTGACCCGACCAATTTGGTTAATGCCATCGGCATCCGGGAGGGCGCAGTTGCGGCGGCAGTAGACCGGTTTGTGATTACAATAACTGGCGTCGGCTGTCACGGCGCACACCCGGATGACGGCGTTGATCCAATTCCGGCTGCTGCAGCCATGGTGCAGGCATTTCAGACGATCGTGACCCGCAATATCAATCCGTTCCATCCTGCGCTCATCAGCGTCACGCGGCTGGAAGCGGGCAATACCTGGAATGTGATTCCGCAGACGGCGCAGCTGGAGGGAACTGTCCGGACCATGGATCGGCAGGATCGCCGCCTGTTTGAAAAACGCTTAAAAGCAATCGCAGAGCAGACCGCGTCTGCCTATGGCGCATCCGCAGAGGTAGAGTGGATTCCCGGTCCTCCGGCTGTCTGCAACGATGCAGAAATGGCGGCTTTTGCAAAGAAAACGGCAGAGGCGGAAGGCTTCCAGACTGTTCCGGAAGAACAGTCGCTCGGCGGGGACGATTTTTCTTTCTACATGGAGAAAGTGCCCGGCTGCTATATCAAAATCGGCATCGGAAAGGGGGCGACAATCCATCAGCCGACCTTTTGGGTGGATCCGGCGGCATTGATGCCTGCGGTACGGTATTTGAGTCGCCTGCTGCTGCGCTGGGGCGAGGAAAATGCCTGAGCGACGCAGCCGGGAAATATGCATAGCAATATGCATAGAATAAAATTTTTCAATCGCGAGATTTGTGTCTGCGCGCACTTGACGCAAACTCGGTATACGCAAAAACGTGCGCAGAAAAGAGAGGAAAACATGAGTACATTTCGATTTGCTATTATGGGAGCAGGCAACATCGCACATCAGTTTTGCGATGCAGTGACGCTGGTGGAGGACTGCGAGGTGAGCGCGATCGCCAGTAAGGATCTGGGACGTGCACAAAAATTTGCAGAGGAATGCAGCGTAGCCCATGCGTATGACAACTATGAGCAGATGCTGATAGAGGAAAAGCCAGACTGCGTTTATATTGCGGTGACGCCAAACGACCATTTCCGTCTGACGATGCTTTGTCTGGAGCATCACGTTCCGGTGTTGTGCGAAAAAGCGATGTTTACGAACAGTGCAGAGGCAAAAACGGTTTTTGAAAAAGCAGAAAAAGACCAGATCTTTGTAATGGAAGCGATGTGGAGCCGTTTCCTACCGGCGGTCAACCAGGTAAAAAAATGGGCGGCAGAAGGAAAAATCGGCAGACTGGAAGCCTTACAGGGAAGAATCGGTTTTCTTGCACCGGAGGGGGCGGACAACCGGTATCACAGCTCTCTGCTGTGCGGCGGAGCTGCGACGGATATCACGGTTTATGCCTATGAAATCGCGACCTGGCTGATCAATGAGCCTGTCCGCAAAACCTATGCAGCTGCGAACCTCGATCAGACCGGTGTGGATTTAACCGATCAGGTTACGGTGAAGTTTGAACATGTACTGGCAGATCTTGTGACGAGCTTTGCAGCGCCCATGGGCAATAACATGGTGATTTACGGTAGGGAAGGACGCATTGAACTGCCCGATCCCCATTATGCATCCAAATGCTTCTTATACGGGGCAGATGGAACGCTGAAGGAAGCGTTCACGGATACGACAACGCAGAAGGGCTTTACCTACGAAATTGAAGAGGCGATCCGCTGCGTGCGCGCAAAGAAGACGGAAAGTCCGGTTGTTCCGCATGCGACGACAATTGCCTGTGCGGAGCTGTTTGATCAGATTCAGGCGGCAAAGAAAGAGTGAACTGTCTGAAACGACGTGCAGAAAAAGGCGGTACAGATTTTTGAGATCTGTACCGCCTTTTGATGTGTGCGCCCGGCAACGTACATTTCTGCAGTGCAGGGTTTGGTGCGTGAAGTTTAGAAGTAATCCGAAAAATACGGTTTTTTGACCGGAATCAGCCGCTCCAGCCAGGTCAGCATGTAGTATTCCATCGAGATTTTTTCATGGTCGTAAAGATAGGTGGGGCGTTTATAGCCCATCATCAAGGCAGTGAGCGTGTTGATATCGAGTTCTACGACGTTAATGGACTGATTGTCCTCGACACGCTCACAGGTTGTTTCCCCCTCGTGCCAGGAAACGAGAAAATCTCCCTGATTCCAGGAAGCAAGGCCGTCTGTAACCCGGAAATGGATTTTGAAATCCTCCGGCTGGATCTGCCAGGGATACTCCTGCAAAAAGCTTTCAACATCCACGATTCGCGCCATAATATAGGGAGCTATCGTTTCTTCAATCTCACTGTCTTCGAACAGATATGCCATGGGTTCACCGGAATAATTATCTCCCCGTACCTGTGTGATCATAGAAAAATGCGCGCTGATGTAGTTCCAGAGACCGTGTCTGGCTTCGCTGGTTAAATAAACCATTTCTTTAATATGAAAAATTTCATTTGCAATGTAATAAACCAGATAACCAAGGGGCTTGTGCTCTTCATTATAATAAAGAGCCACGATCATATCATCATTTTCCCAGCGCCAGTATTCATCCCAGGCCAGTTTGTCGCGGATGAGTGCACCGTGGTGCTGTACGGCAAAATAGGAATAAACGTTATGAAAATCCTCGGAATCCAGGCTGACACGTTCGACCATGCCTTTGACGGGAAAGGCCTTTGGCAGCTGCGTATCCTTGACAGTGAAGGTGAGTTTGTCGGAAACGATCTCCCAGCCCATTTTCCGATAAAATGGAATGGAATATGGATACAGAAACGAAATGGGAAGCTTCTTTTTGTGCATATAGTCGATGACATAGCGCATCAGGGAATGAATCAGTCCGCGTCCGGTGTATTCCGGATAAGTAGTGACTCCGGTGATGCCGCCCATCGCCATAATGTTGTCCTGGATGTTGATCTGCATGGAATAAACGACGATCATGGACGCCAGCTTTTCTTTATAGAACCAACCAAGTACATAAGCGTCCTCGAGAATCGGACGTTTGGCATATTTGATCTCCTCCTGCTCCCAGCCGGTCTGGAAGAGCTCGTAGGAGGTTACCTGAAAAGCATATTGCAAAAGTGCGTTGAATTGCTCCAGATCGTTGTGATCGAGCTCGCGCATGCGGAAATCACCGTTGACTTCAAGGTAAGTGTGCGTGTCCTTGTCTGACATAGAAAATGCCTCTTTTCTGAATGATGCGGTCTTTGGATTTCAGAAACATCATACAACCAAATGAAAGGCTCGTAAAGAGGAAAACTTTTCGCATGACAGCTTTTAAAATTTAGGGTATACTGTGATATCAGAGAGTCGTTTGGATGAAACGACTGCAGAAACGGACAGGAGGCAGACTTGATGAACCAGATTCCCCAGGCAGGAGAAATTTATCAGCATTTTAAAGGAAAGCTTTATCGGATCGTGACGCTGGCAACCCACACGGAGACCGGAGAGCAGCTTGTGATCTATCAGGCGCTTTATGGAGAGTTTCAGGTTTTTGCAAGGCCTCTTTCCATGTTTCTGGAAAAGGTGGATGCAAAGAAATATCCTGATGCAGCGGGAAAAGACCGCTTTATGTGGATCCCGATGGCGGAAGCAGCAGTGCCCCGGCCCGCTGCAATGTCGTCAGAGAACCCTGTTGAGTTCCGGCCTGCTGCAGCACCGTCAGAGAACCCCGTTGAGCCCCAGTCCGCAGCAGCACCGTCAGAGAACCCCGTTGAGCCCCAGTCCGCAGCAGCACCGTCAGAGAACCCTGTTGAGTCCCGGCCTGCTGCAGCATCCTCCGAGAGCCCTATTGAGCCTCAGCCTGATCCCGGTCTGCTCGCCTTTTTAGATGCGGAAAGCTATGAAGAAAAGCTGGAAGTATTTGCATCGCTGGAGGGCAAAGCCGATCTTCATATGTTGAATGCCATTGCTGCTTCCCTGGATCTGGAGCTTTCGGAGGGCAGTTTGGAGGAGCAGTACGACACGCTGAAAAGCTGCCTGATGACACTGGAGCGTTATGAGTGCAATCGCCTGCGGTGAGCAAAAAAGAAAAAACGGAGAACTGGATTGAAGCAACAAACCCCAAGAAATATTGAAGTACAGAGAAAACAGGAACTGTTAAACCGGATTGCACCGGGACTGCTAACATGGTATGATAAAAGCAGACGGAGCTTACCCTGGCGGGAAGAACCGACGCCGTATCGGGTCTGGGTATCGGAGATCATGCTGCAGCAGACGCGGGTCGAGGCGGTAAAACCGTATTTTGCGCGCTTTATGGAACGACTGCCGGATATCGAAGCGCTCGCCGAAGTGGATGATGATGAATTATTAAAACTTTGGGAAGGGCTCGGCTATTACAGCAGGGCACGGAATTTAAAGGCTGCGGCACAGCAGATTGTGACAGAATACGGCGGAGAGATGCCGTCGGATTACAGGGAGCTTTTAAAGCTGAAAGGAATCGGAAGCTATACAGCTGGTGCGGTTTCTTCGATTGCCTTTAAACAGCCCAATCCCGCAGTGGACGGAAACGTGCTGCGCGTCATTGCCCGGCTTTTGGAGGATAACAGCGATATTTCCGATCAGTCGGTAAAAAAAAGAGTAGAGGATGATCTGCGCCCTGTCATGCCCAAGGATCGCCCCGGCGATTTTAATCAGGCACTGATGGAGCTTGGCGCAACCGTCTGTCTGCCAAACGGTGCACCGAAGTGCAGCAACTGTCCGTGGCAGGAATTCTGCCTTGTAGGATTGCATGGCACCTGGCAGCAGTATCCGCAAAAGGCAGCCAAAAAGGCAAGGACGATCGAAGATAAGACGATTCTTGTGATTCGAACGAGTAGACAGGTTGTTTTGCGTAAGCGTCCGAAAAAGGGACTGCTGGCAGGATTGTATGAATTCCCGGCGATGGACAAAAAGGCATCGTTGGAAGAGGTCAGGGAGTGGCTGAAAAAACAGGGTGTGGAAGCTGTCCGGATGGAGAAGCTTCCGGAATCGAAACATATTTTCACCCATAAGGAGTGGCACATGACCGGCTATCAGGTTCTGGTGGATGAACTGGAGCCCATGGCTCAGGATGAATCCCTTCTTTTTGTTGAGACACAGGAAATCGAAAAAAATTACCCGATTCCGTCCGCATTTGCAGCCTACAGCGCCTATCTGAAAATTCAGACAGGTATCCAGAAGATGAAAGGAACAACACTATGAAACTGCTTTCTATTGCAATTCCCTGCTATAATTCGCAGGATTATATGGCACATTGCATCGAATCTCTGCTTCCGGGGGGAGAGGATGTTGAGATCTTGATTGTCAACGACGGTTCGAAGGACGACACCGCTAAAATCGCAGACGAATACGCGGCAAAATATCCTACGATCGTAAAGGCGATCCATAAGGAAAACGGCGGACACGGCTCTGCGGTCAACACAGGAATTGAAAATGCGACCGGCATTTATTTTAAAGTCGTAGACAGCGATGACTGGGTAAAAGAAGACGCGTATCTTGCGATTCTGGAAAAACTGCGGGAGCTGACCGGCGGTGTGGATACCCTCGACCTTCTGATCAGCAACTTTGTTTACGAAAAAGAGGGGGAACGCCGCAAAAAGGTGATGCGTTATAAACATGTCCTGCCGGAATACCGTATGTTTGGCTGGGAAGATGTCGGGCGTTTCCATGTCGGTCAGTATATCCTGATGCATTCCGTTATTTACCGGACGAAGCTTTTGCGGGAATGCGGTTTGAAACTTCCGGAGCATACCTTTTATGTGGACAATATTTATGTCTTTGAGCCTCTGCCGTATGTCCGCAACATGTACTATCTGGATGTGAATTTCTACCGCTATTTTATCGGCAGGTCAGATCAGTCCGTCAACGAAAAGGTCATGACCGGACGAATCGACCAGCAGATCAAGGTCAACCAGATCATGACAGACTACTTTGTGGAAAAGAAGAGCGAGATCATGGGCAATAAGCCCCTTGCAAAGTATATGTTGAGCTATCTGGACATCATTACGACGATCTCCTCCATCCTGCTGATCCGCATCAACACACCGGAATCTCTCGAGAAAAAGCGTGAGCTGTTAAACTACATCAGACAAAAGGACAAGAAGGTTTACAGAAAGCTGCGCTACGGACTGTTAGGAAACTGCATGAATTTGCCTGGAAAAACCGGAAGATGGATTTCTGTGGAAGGCTACAAGATCTGCCAGAAATTCTTTGGCTTCAACTAATCGAAAAAAATCTTGTTGTCCTTTGCAAATTGTGCTAGAATACACAATGGGTTTTTAGGGAATATGTTTACAGAAAGGATAATATGGGTGGATTTATGAAAAGACAAGACATTCATAAGGTACTGATCATTGGCTCAGGACCGATCATTATCGGACAGGCATGTGAGTTCGATTACTCCGGCACACAGGCTTGTAAGGCACTGAAAAAGCTGGGCTACGAAATCGTACTGGTAAACTCGAATCCGGCAACGATCATGACAGATCCGGACACAGCGGATATCACATATATTGAACCGCTGAATGTGGAACGTCTCGAGCAGATTATCGAGAAAGAGCGCCCGGATGCGCTGCTTCCGAACCTGGGCGGACAGTCCGGACTGAATCTTTGCTCCGAGCTGCAGGCAGCAGGTGTGCTGGACAAATACAATGTAAAGGTAATCGGCGTACAGGTAGATGCAATTGAGCGCGGCGAGGATCGTATTGAGTTTAAAAATACCATGAATGCGCTCGGTGTTGAGATGGCAAGAAGTGATGTCGCCTATTCCGTAGACGAGGCACTTGCGATTGCGGACAAGCTGGGATACCCGGTCGTTCTGCGTCCTGCATACACCATGGGCGGCGCCGGCGGCGGTCTTGTTTATAATAAAGAAGAATTAAAGACAGTCTGCGCAAGAGGTCTGCAGGCGAG
>ERZ1026856.490-NODE-490-length-24903-cov-14.376207_pt1 | contig 24903 bp, 21 predicted proteins | sample MGYA00380158_ERZ1026856 | MGnify/ENA primary metagenome ERZ1026856 (study PRJEB33269, sample SAMEA4719794) | human gut metagenome | biome: human-associated habitat; feature: organic feature; material: feces | place: Cameroon | collected 2013-10 ...
CGGCTTCGATGAAGCGGGCATCCGCATTCCGTATCCGCAGATGGATGTACATCTGAATTCCGGGACTTGACTTGCAAGAAAATCCATGTATAATTATTTTGTATCTGCATAGAGCAGAAAAAGCCGGCGTGCGAGCCTTATCGCTCGCCGCTTTTTTTCCTCTTTATGCACCGGTTTGAGTATATGCATAACCTGCCGGAGCAAAAGGTGGACACAAAGCCCGTTTGAACGGGCGATTTCACAGATGAAAGGAGACAAACGTAAAAAGTATGATAAAAGAACTGATGAAGTCGATCAGGGAATACAAGCGCGATTCGATTCTGACGCCGATTCTGGTATCTCTGGAAGTGGTCATGGAATGTATCATCCCGTTTGTAGTCGCTCAGCTGGTCAATGAAATTAAAGCCGGAAGCGGTATGGGCGTCATTTCACGGTACGGTCTGATTCTGGTGGTGATGGCACTTATGTCCCTCGCATTCGGAGCCGGAGCCGGTTCGGTCTGCGCGTCTGCGTCCTGCGGATTCGCCAAAAACCTGCGCAAGGATATGTTTTACCGGATTCAGGATTTTTCCTTTGAAAACATCGACAAATTTTCTACCTCGTCTTTAGTGACGAGAATGACGACGGACGTTATGAACGTCCAGCTGGCATTTATGATGCTGATCCGACTTGCGATCCGCAGCCCGCTGATGCTGATCTTTTCCTTTACGATGGCGTTTATTATGGGCGGAAAGATGGCGCTGATCTTCCTGGTGGTCATCCCGATTCTGGGGATCGGACTGTTTGCCGTAATCCATAAGGTAAACCCGCTGTTTAAACGGGTATTCCGTAAGTACGACGCCCTGAATAATTCGATTCAGGAAAATGTCAAGGGCATGCGCGTGGTAAAATCCTTTGTGCGCGAGGATTACGAAAAAGAAAAATTCCATCATGCGGCAGAAGAGGTTTGTCAGGATTTCACCCGTGCGGAGAAGATTCTGGCGATCAACAGTCCCCTGATGCAGTTCTGCCTGTATGTGGTTATGATTTTTGTCCTGTCGTTCGGTTCCTATACGATCATCACGAGCGGCGGTCTGGATCTGGACGTCGGACAGTTTTCTGCCCTTTTAGTATACAGCTTCCAGATATTAAATAGCCTGATGATGTTCTCGATGGTATTTGTCATGGTGACGATGGCCACGGAATCCGCACAGCGTATCGTAGAAGTGTTGAAAGAGGACAGTACGCTGACAAGCCCTGCAGAACCGGTAGAGGAAGTGGCAGACGGTTCGATCGATTTCGACCATGTCAGCTTCAAATATTCTCTGCAGGCGGAGAAGATGGCGCTTGCCGATATCGATCTGCATATCCGTTCCGGGGAGACGATCGGAATTATCGGCGGCACCGGTTCTTCGAAGTCTTCCCTGATTCAGCTGATTTCCAGACTTTATGACGCGACAGAGGGCGTTGTAAAGGTCGGCGGAAAAGATGTCAGAGAATACGATCTGGAAGCGCTGCGCAACCAGGTAGCAGTCGTATTACAGAAAAATATTCTGTTTTCCGGAACGATCAAGGAAAACCTGTGCTGGGGCAACAAGAATGCGACGGATGAAGAATTAAAAGAAGCATGCCGTCTGGCGCAGGCGGATGAATTTATCATGCAGTTCCCGGATCAGTATGATACGCATATCGAACAGGGAGGCAGTAACGTGTCCGGCGGTCAGAAACAGAGACTTTGTATTGCAAGAGCGCTGTTAAAGAAGCCGAAGATCCTGATTCTCGATGATTCGACCAGTGCGGTGGATACCAGGACGGACGCACAGATCCGCAAGGCGCTGCGTAAATACATTCCGGAGACGACCAAAATCATCATCGCACAGAGAATTTCCTCCGTGCAGGATGCGGACAGAATTCTGGTCATGGACGGCGGTACGATCTGCAATATCGGCACCCATGAAGAGCTTCTCAAGACGAGCGAGATTTACCGGGAAGTATATACTTCCCAGAACAAGGGAGGTGATTCTGATGAAAAATAAGGGACAGGCGAAAAAAGGAACGATGAAGCGTCTGATTAAGATGCTGTTCGAGTTTTATCCGGTGCTTTTGCCGTTAGTTTTGGTCTGCGTCGTACTGAATGCGCTGATCAGCTCGATTCCCGCAATTTTCCAGCAGAACATCATCGCAGTGGTCGAGCAGTACTGGCAGACGAAGGACTGGGCGGCGGCAGCGCCGACGGTGACCAGACTGGTCATCATTCTGGTTGTACTGTATGCGCTGTCTCTGGCAGCAGGCTATGCGTATTCCTATGGAATGGCGATTATCACACAGGGTTCCCTGAAGAAGATGCGGGAAAAGATGTTCAACCGCATGCAGGATTTGCCGATCAAATATTTTGATACGCATAACCACGGCGATATCATGAGCTATTACACCAACGATATCGACACGCTGCGCCAGCTGATTTCCCAGAGTATTCCGCAGCTGATGATTTCCTGCATCACCGTGGTTACGATTTTTTCCATTATGCTGTATTACAGCGTGTGGCTGCTTTTAGTCGTGCTCTGCGGCGTTGCGCTGATGTTTGTCGTTACCAAAAAGGTCGGCGGCAGCTCGGCACAGTTTTTCTTGAAACAGCAGATTGCAGTCGGAAAGACAGAAGGCTTTGTGGAAGAAATCATGAACGGACAGAAGGTTGTCAAGGTATTCAGCCATGAGGCCGAGACGAAAAAGGATTTTGACCGGGTCAACGACGAGCTGTTTGAGATGTCCTGTCAGGCAAACCGTTATGCGAACATGCTGATGCCGATTCTGATGAATATGGGCAATATCCTTTACGTTGTCGTAGCGCTTGCAGGCGGCATGCTGTTATTGTCCGGCGCGCCGAATTTGAGTTTGTCAGGTATGGCGCTTTCCATCAGTATTACCGTACCGTTTTTAAATATGACAAGACAGTTCTGCGGCAATATCGGACAAGTGTCCAATCAGGTCAACTCAGTTGTCATGGGTCTTGCGGGTGCAGACCGTATTTTCAGCCTGCTGGATGAAGAGCCGGAGACAGACGATGGCTATGTAACTCTGGTTAATGCAAAAGAAGAAAACGGGGAACTGGTCGAATGCAGCGAGCGTACAGATATCTGGGCATGGAAGCATCCGCACAGCGCGGACGGCAGCGTGACCTATACGCGTCTGATGGGCGACGTGCGCATGAAGGAAGTGGATTTTGGTTACAATCCGGACAAAATCGTCCTGCATGATGTCAGCCTGTACGCGGAGCCCGGACAGAAGGTGGCGTTTGTAGGCGCGACCGGCGCCGGAAAGACGACGATTACAAACCTGATCAACCGGTTTTACGATATCGCGGACGGTAAAATCCGCTATGACGGAATTAATATCAACAAGATCAAAAAAGCGGATCTGCGCCGTTCTCTTGGCATTATTCTGCAGGATACGGTGCTATTTACCGGCACTGTCATGGAAAATATCCGCTACGGCAAGCTGGACGCGACAGACGAAGAGTGTATCGGGGCTGCAAGGCTTGCGGGTGCGCATGATTTTATCACACGTCTGCCCGAAGGCTATCAGACGGTAATCAACGGCAACGGCTCGAACCTGTCCCAGGGACAGAGACAGCTGATTTCGATCGCGCGTGCTGCAGTCGCAGATCCGCCGGTTATGATTATGGACGAGGCGACATCTTCGATCGATACCAGAACAGAGGCGATTGTCCAGAAAGGTATGGATGCGCTGATGCACGGACGTACCGTATTCGTTATCGCACACAGACTGTCCACAGTTCGGAATTCCGACGTGATCATGGTTCTCGAGCATGGACGGATTATCGAGCGTGGCAGCCATGATGAGCTGATCGCGCAAAGAGGAAAGTATTATCAGCTTTATACCGGCGCATTCGAGCTGGAATAAGGCGTAGTATGAGGCTGCGCAGAAACCATGACTGCCGCGGCTTTTATGCGGAAAAAATCGGCGATTATATTCCGCTGGACGGAGAAAATACGTTTTTTAAATTCCATCTGGGGCCGATTTGCGGCGTCGCTTTGGACTGCGGAGAGGATAAGGAGGATTCGTGTGCGGCATACGGACATACGGTGTGCTGCCATCCTTACCGGGAAGCGCAGACAGACTTCTTAAACAGAACGGCAGAGTTTGCCCAAAACGACGACGCATGGAAAAGGGCGGATTACCGATTGGTAATCTGCCATGTACCGTTTACTAGAATCTTTTTCCTATGAAAAAAGGCACTGGAACACCAGTGCCTTAAATTCATGACAATAGAATGCTCACAGAGCGTGCATTCTATTGTTGAAAATTCCTATAAAGAAAAGCCGGAAAAGGGACTCGAACCCTCGACCTACTGATTACGAATCAGTTGCGCTACCAACTGCGCTATTCCGGCAGAACTCCAACAATAGATATTATACTGATATTCCATCGGTTTGGCAAGTCTTTTTTGAAAAAAGTTTCGTCTTGACAGCATTTCTGAATTGTGGATAATGTAAGGAAGAGTAAAAAAGTAAATAAACTCGCAAATGAAAGGCCGGTTACGCGGCAGAATGGGAGGAAGCATGACAGCTTATAAAGACAGAAGCAAAGAAGAGTTACTGCAGGAAAAGAGTCAGCTGGAGGCTCAGTACAAGGAGTTCCAGGGTAAAGGACTGAAACTGGATATGTCCCGCGGTAAACCGAGCGCGGCACAGTTGGATCTTTCCATGGGTATGATGGATGTGCTGGACAGCTTTACGGATTTAAAGTGCGAAGCTGGCATTGACTGCCGTAACTATGGTGTTATGGATGGCATCCCGGAAGCAAAGCGTCTGTTGGGAGAACTGATCGAAGTGCCTGCAGATAATATCATTATCTACGGCAACTCCAGTCTGAATGTAATGTTTGATGTAGTGAGTCATGCATTTACCCACGGCATTATGGGAATGACTCCCTGGCATAAGTTAGACAAGGTAAAATTTCTCTGCCCGGTTCCAGGCTATGACCGTCATTTCGCGATCACAGAATATTTTGGCGTAGAGATGATCAATGTTCCGATGACTCCCGAAGGTCCGGACATGGATCTGGTGGAAAAGCTGGTCAGCGAAGATGAAGCTATCAAGGGTATCTGGTGCGTACCGAAGTATTCCAACCCGCAGGGCTACACCTACTCCGACGAAACCGTCCGCAGATTCGCGGCATTAAAGCCTGCTGCGAAGGATTTCCGTATTTTCTGGGACAACGCCTACAACGTACATCATCTGTATGACGAGCCTCAGGATGTTATCCTGGAGCTGCTTTCCGAGTGTGAAAAGGCTGGCAACCCGGATATGGTATACAAATTCAGCTCCACCAGCAAAATCAGCTTCCCCGGTTCCGGCGTCGCTGCAATTTCTGCTTCCAAGGCAAACCTGGATGATTTAAGAACCCATCTGACGATTCAGACGATCGGTCACGATAAGTTAAATCAGCTGCGCCATGTGCGTTACTTTAAAGATATCCACGGCATTGAGACGCAGATGAAAAAGCATGCGGAGATTCTGCGTCCTAAATTTGAAGCAGTGCTGGAAATCTTCGACAGAGAGCTGGGGGATCTGGAGATCGGTACCTGGACAAAACCCCACGGCGGCTACTTTATTTCCTTTGAAGCTCTGGACGGCTGTGCAAAGGCGATCGTTGCAAAGGCAAAGGAAGCCGGAGTTGTCATGACCGGTGCCGGAGCAACCTACCCTTATAAGAAAGATCCTCATGACTCCAACATCCGTATCGCCCCTTCCTTCCCTCCGATCGACGAGCTGGTTCAGGCAACGGAGCTGTTTGTTCTGTGTGTAAAGCTGGTAAGTGTAGACAAGCTTCTGGAAAACATGTAAAATAACACAATAGAATGCACGGTGCACGAGGATTCTATTGCCATGAATAATGATGCGCGCCTGAGATTGTTGCAGCTGGGCGCGCATTTTTTATCATATAGGAAACTGCGTTTTTATACGATAAAAAATGCTGCGCGAGGATGCGTACGCGGCGCAAGGGCAGATGACTGCCGAAGCAACCGCGCCTCGGCGCGAGAATGTGCCAAGGCACATTCTTTTTATAGGGAGAACAGGATGCCACAGAAGGAACAGACAACAAAACCGGATCAGCGCGACGTTCTGGACGCGGCGATGACAGCGGGACATATTTTGCTGGAAAACGGCGCGGAGATTTTCCGCGTAGAAGAAACGATTGACCGGATCTGTCATCATTTCGGCGTACAGTCGGAAAACGCCTTTGTGCTCAGCAACGGCATTTTTTTGACGTCCGGAGATGAGCATGAAAAACGCTTCGCCCGGGTGGAGCATATTCCGGTTCGCGGTGCACAGCTTCATCGGGTTGCGGCGGTCAATCAGCTTTCACGGGAAATTGAAGAGGGAAAATATACGCTGCCGGAAATCCGGGAAAAGCTGGAACAGATCCGGAATGCGCCGGGCGCTTCCAAAAGGGCGCTGGTGCTGATGTCCGGTCTTGGCAGCGGCTGTTTTTGTCTGATGTTCGGCGGAAGGTGGCAGGACTGTATTGCAGCCTTTGTGATCGGGTGTCTGCTGTATCTGTATTTGCTCTGGTTAAACGGCAGATGCTCTAAAATTGTGGAAAATATCGGCGGCGGAATCATTATTACGGTGTGCAGCCTTTTGTTTATCCATATGCCGTTTGGAATGGATATGAGCCATATGATCAGCGGTTCCATCATGCCCCTCGTGCCGGGACTCGCATTTACGAACGGAATCCGGGACATCGCGGACGGCGATTACATTTCCGGAACCGTCCGCATGATCGATGCGGTGCTCGTCTTTTTGTCTGTGGCGGCAGGCGTCGGCTGTGTGCTGAGTATTTATCATCATCTGACGGGAGGTGTCATGCTGTGACGGATTTGCTTCAGATTCTTGCGGCTGGAATCGGCACGGTAGCATTCGGTGCGTTATTTGGTGTGCCTTCCAAATATTATCCCTACTGCGGCCTGATTGGAGCGTCCGGCTGGGCGGTCTATGTTTTTTTGTGGATGCGGGCGGGCTTTTGGTCGGAAGCGGTCGTCGTCTTTTTAGCGACAGTGTTGGTTATTCTGATGTCCCGTTTTTTTGCCGTGCGGGAACGCTGTCCGGTGACGATTTTTTTAATCTGCGGCATTTTACCGCTCGTGCCGGGAGCCGGAATTTACTGGACGTGCTATTATCTGGTGACGGGACAGCTGGACGAAGCTTCTACCCGCGGATTTTCTGCCCTCAAGGCGGCGGTTGCGATTGTGCTTGGAATTGTGTTCGTATTTGAAATTCCGCAGCGTTTCTTCAAAGGAAAGGCGGTCAGAAAAAATGACAAACTGTGAAGCGTGCGCTTATTACAGCTATGATGAGGATTATGAATGTTATATCTGCGAAATGGATCTGGACGAGGACGAGATGCTGAAATTTTTGAGCAGCACGTTTGATGCCTGTCCCTATTACCGTTCCGGGGATGAATACAGCGTTGTGCGGCACCAGATGTGACGGCTCATGGGAAATTCGATGATTTCCTGCGGAAATCGTTTTTTTCCATGCACCGCTGCATCCAGATTCAAAAAGCTCTATCGTGCCAGCACGAATCGCTTTTTAAATCTGGACGTCATCCGCTTTCATTAAATTTTTATATCCCAAATCTAATCAATTTATAAAATTAGAGAATCCGCTTGACGGGTTCTCTTTTTTCGTGCTATCATCCAGACACATACAGAGCAGGTGCTCAGAAAGTTCGCCCCATGCAGAAATAGCAGGAGGCAATATCCTTTCGGAACGAAACCGTTCCATATCTTTTGCAGACAGCCGATTGGGTCTGCAGTCTTTTTAAAACAATAGAAGATCTCCGGGCGGGATGCTATTGTTTTCAGAAATTGATTTTCGTTTTTCAACGACAATTTCCAGAGTTTTTTAGAAAATCAAGCAGACAGTCAGAGTTTGCTGTCAGACAGGAGGTTTATGCCAAAGCAGACACTCCTTGGACGCGCGAACCGGGTGAGGGACAAGCCTGAATTCTACCCTATTGGTTCACGTCATTTCGTCCGACTGTTTTCGACGTATCATTCCGATACATCTGTCGGACGTCGTCTTGTGGGAGGAGAAAAATCCCATGCAATCAAACAATTCTAAAAAGACCTTTCGTCCTGAAACAGAGGAAAAAGGCAGAAAAAGAAATTCCCAGAAAAGACAGGCAGCTGCAGCGGGCGTTGCGATGACGGCGATTGCCGTGATTTTACTCGGTGCAGGAATCGGCTATTCCGTGCAGAGGGCGGGAAAGACCGAGAGCATTTCCCTGGAAGAAATGCAGAACAGCGTGAGCAGCGCGCTGAAAGGAGAGATGGAATCGGCGGCAACGAGTCTGGAACAGTTAAACCAGAATATCGCCGATAACCAGAAAAAGCTTGACGAGGTCAATGCACAGCTTGCACAACGCGAGGAAAGTCTGCTGCAGGTAGAAACGATCCAGCACAGACTGGAAGAAAATGCGTCCGGGATGACCGGAAAAGTGACGGATCTGGAAAAAACGACCCATACGAAGGTCAACGAAATCCGGACAGATATGGAGAGTATCCATACAGATGTCACAAAGACGCTGGAAGAAATTTCCAGAATCATGCAGGAAATGGACGCCCAGAAAAAACAGGACAGTACCGATCACAAAGAATCCATGACGGAGATCAACAGAATCAACGAGTCGGTGCAGTCTGTCAACCAGACCGTGTCCAAGCTGGAGGAGCGTCTGAACACTTCCTACGAAAACATGAAAAATCTGGTGCAGGAAGTCCGCACAACAGAGGAAAAGAACCGGGAACTCTGGACCCAGGGACAGACCCAGATGACCGAGCAGCAAAAGCAGCTGTTAAAAGAGGTTGAGGAAAGCAGACAGGAAACAATCAGAAGTCTGGCCTTAGTTGAGAGCAATTTAAAAAATATGCTGGAATCCGATATGGTGCAGATTACAGCCGCCTTTGGTTCGCTGACAGCAGAGCTGCAGACGAGAGTGCAGGAGCTTTCCGCCCTTCTGGAAACCAGAATGAACCAGGTTGACCAGAATTTAACCGGACTGGACAAAAACGTGACCGGGCTCGGCAACAATATTTCCGGTTTAAACGAGAATGTGAACGGTCTGAATGAGAACGTTGACGGCGTTGGAAAAAATGTGGAAAGCCTGTTTTCGAGAATCAGTGAGCTGGACAACGGGATGCAGACGAACCTGACGACGCTGCAGCAGACGTTTGCAAAGCAGTTCGGAGATCTGAATGTGTCTGCCGGACAGAATACGGAAGAGTTGAAATCCTATCTGGAGGAATTAAACAACAGCCTGAAACAGGATATGAATCAGGTTTTTACATCTGTGAGTAATGGTAAGAAAAAGCTGGCGTCCGCATTGCTCACAAAAGGAGTTTCCACAAACGAGGACGCAACATTTGCCCAGCTGGCGGAAGCAATTTTAAACATTGACCAGAAGCTCGTCATTGGCGTGGAAGAGATTCCGGGTACGATCCGTTATCAGTATCATTATCACGTGGACGCTTCCGGCAACCAGCCGCACACGGAAAAGAGCGATACGACGGGGGGCTGCTATACCGGGACACATGCCCATGTGCATAGCGTGGAGGATGGCTGCTACAAAGAAGAATCCTACCATGTTCACCGGGATGACTGCTCTGGCTATCCGGTCTGGGTGGACTGGGCTCCTGGCGTGGAACCTTACTGGGGATTTATTTATACCTGCGGGGAGCCTGCAAATGCGACCAGAAGGGTACTGATCTGCAGCAAGCAGGCAGGTTCAACCGATTACTATGTACCGTCCTGCGGTCTGGCAGACGGACAGATCATCGGAGCAGAAATTTTGTACGATCAGGCGCATGCGCAGGCAAAAGCACAGGAGGAACAGCAGCGCAGAGATGAGTTTGTGAGTCTTGCGCTTTCGATGCAGCCTGCCCTTGAAAGTGATCCATCTGAAACAGAACAGATCGGAACGGGCGCAGACCATATCCCGCCCGCACAGGAGCAGATCGCAGCCGAGGCGGAGCGGAAACGTCAGGAGGAAGCTGCGGCAGAAGCAGAGCGGCGCCAGGAAAGTGCGGGCGAAGCAAAGACAGATGCAGGCCGGCAGCAGGAAAGCGCGGGCGAAACAAAGGCAGAAGCAGAGCGGCGCCAGGAAGCCGGAGACACATCGAAGTCAGACAGCAGCGCAGAAAATGTGGGCGCATCCAAAGGGGCAGACTCAGACCGGCGGCAGGAGCGTGCAGACACATCGAAGTCAGACGGCAGCACGGAAAATGCGAATACAACCGCCACGCCCGCTGCTGACAGCCAGAAAATATCCGATGCATCCGAAAATTGATAAAAGAATTGCATAATGACTCTCTTTCTGCTAAAGTAAAGTTTAAACCAAAGTAAAGGGAGATCAGAATATCATGGGAAGTAATGGAGTCATGCTGTTGATTATTATTATCTGTGTCATCCTGTCCGGATATTTTTCAGCAACAGAGACGGCTTTTTCAGCAATCAACAGAGTCAGAATCCGCAATCAGGCAGAAAAGGGAGACAAGAGGGCAGCCTTGGTGCTGCAGCTCTCTGATAACTACGACAGCCTGTTGTCGACGATCCTGATCGGTAACAATATTGTCAATATCGGATGTTCTTCTCTGGCGACGATTTTATTTGTAAAGCTTCTGGGAGAAGAGATGGGCGCGGGAATTTCCACACTGGTGATCACCGTTGTGGTATTGATTTTCGGTGAAATTTCTCCAAAGAGCATCGCAAAAGAATCCCCGGAAAAATTCGCTATGTTTTCCGCACCGATGATCAATGGGCTTCGGATCGTCCTGACGCCGATTAACTGGCTGTTCGGGCAGTGGAAGAGGCTGCTGTCCTGTCTGTTTAAAACATCCGGCAGTCAGGGCATTACATCGGAAGAACTGTTTACGATCGTAGAGGAAGCGCAGGAAGAGGGCAGCATCGACAAAGAGGAAGGAAGCCTTCTGCGCAGCGCATTGAGCTTTGATGAGCTGGAGGCGGGAGATATTCTGACCCCCCGGATCGATATGGAAGGAATCCCTGTGGAAAGTACCCAGGAGGAGGCCGCAGAAGTATTTGTAAACACCGGCTATTCCAGACTTCCGGTTTATGAAGAGACATTGGATCATATCGTCGGCATTTTGTACCATAAGGATTTTTATAACCGGGTTTACGGAACGGATACGAGCATCCGGGAAGTGATGCGTCCGGCACTGTTTACGACAGCAAACCAGAAGATTGATGAGCTGATGCAGGAGCTTCAGAAAAAGAAACTGCATATCGCGATTGTTTTGGACGAATTCGGCGGGACGGTCGGCCTGATCACGCTGGAGGATATCCTAGAAGAGCTGGTGGGTGAAATCTGGGACGAACATGATGAGGTCGTTCAGGAAATCGTGCAGATTTCTGAGCGCGAATATAAGTTCAGCGGACGGGCAAGCGTGAAGAAGCTTTTCGACCTGATGGATGAAGAGGATGAATCCGAGGCTGCGACCGTAGGCGGCTGGGTTATGGAACAGTTAAAGAAAATCCCTGCGGTTGGGGACAACTTCGACTATAAAGGTACCCATGTGGAAGTAACCGAGATGGAAGAAAAGCGCGTATTATCCGTGCGCGTTATCCTGCCGGAAGAAGAGGAAGCGGAGTAAACACGCGCTTCCCCAAAAGAGAGACTTCCTGAAGGAGGTTTTCTGACAGGGAGCGCTGTGTGCGGCAAAAAGAAGACAACAGGCATCCGGAACGCTGTTTGAAGCAGCGAACTCCCGGATGCCTGTTTTAATCTATAGATAAACACTTCGCACAGTTCTACACCTTTTTCTTATAGCAGTGCTCTGCAAGCTGCAGCAGCTGATAAAGCCCCATTGCAATGATACACAAAAGCAGGATGGACGTAATGAGCATATCCAGCTGCAGTACCTGGCTTCCGTAGATGATCAGATAGCCGAGCCCGCGTCTGGCAGCGAGAAATTCGCCGATCACGACGCCGACTAACGAAAGCCCGATATTGACTTTCATATTGCTCAAAATGACCGGAATGGAGGCGGGCAGGACAACCTTGAAAAAGCAGTCCCGCCGGGTGCCGCCGAGCGTTCGGATCAGGAGAAGCTTTTCCGGATCTGCCTGCAAAAATCCGGTATAGAGGTTGATGATTGCGCCGAAGATGGCGACGGAAATGCCGGCGGCGATGATCGTATCCATACCGGTGCCGAGCCAGACGATCAAAAGAGGAGCGAGTGCGGATTTCGGGAGACTGTTTAAAACGACGAGAAACGGCTCCAAAATTTCAGACAACCGGCGGCTGTACCATAAAAGCGTGGCGGCAGAAAGGCTTACGAGGGCGACGAGCAAAAAACTGATGACCGTTTCAGTCAACGTGACACCGATATGGGTAAACAGGGAACGCTCGGAGACCATGCGGACAAAGCAGGCGACGACACGGGAAGGACTGGAGAAAAAGAAGCTGTCGATGATATGGAAGTCTGCGAACAACTCCCAGACTGTCAGGAAAAGAAGCAGCACAAAAATCCGGGCAAAGCGGACGAAATGATGATGGCGCCTGTGGGCAAGCAGGAAAAGCTGCTGGTCGGACAGTGTTTGGTCAGTTGTTTTCATTGGACAGTTCCTCCCAGATCTGATTAAAAAGCTGTCCGTATTCCGGCGCACGCCGTGCGGCAAGCGGCGAATGGTCTGCGGCGGTCAGGTGGATGGGAAATTCTGCTTTGACACGGGCGGGACGGGCAGACAGGATGAGAACGCGGTCGGCGAGGCTGATAGCTTCTGCGAGATCGTGGGTGATGAGGATGACGGATTTTTCTGCCTTACGGATCATGGCAGCAATATCGGCGGAAACGGTCAGCCGGGTCTGGTAATCCAGCGCGGAAAATGGCTCATCGAGCAACAGGATATCGGGCTCAAGCGCCATCGTGCGGATGAGGGCAGCCCGTTGGCGCATGCCGCCGGAAAGCTGAGACGGCTTTTTATACTGAAATTCCAGAAGTCCGTAGTCGGAGAGCATCCGGCGAACGCGTTCCAGATTCTTAGCGGTATCCTTGTGGGCAATTTCCAGTCCGAGCGTAACATTTTGCCAGACGTTTCGCCATTCAAATAAAAGATCGTGCTGCAGCATGTAGCCGATGCCGGGCTGCTGGCCATTTTCCCCATAAAACGTGATACCGCCGCTGCCTGGGGTGAGCAAACCGGCGATCAGGGACAAAATCGTGGATTTGCCGCAGCCGCTGGGGCCGACAATTGCCAGAAATTCTTTGCGGTAAAGGCAGAAGGAAACCCGATCCAGGGCGGGTGTTTCGCCGTTTAGGGTGTGGTAGGAATAGGATAGTTCCTGTGCTTTTAAAAGGACAGAGTCCATAAGCTTTTCCCTTCTTTCTGGCAGGATTGCCCTGAAACTGGGTTCTTTTGCAGGCTATCCTGACATGATCTGCTTTATCATATGCGGAAGCTGCTGCAATTGCGCATCGAGGTTGCATAGCAATGACATAGCTGCTGCATGGATTCGACAAAATATTTTTTACTTTATTGCAATAAAGTAGAAAATATGATACTATCTGATATAAATCTGAAATGGAAACACAATTTCCGATCGGATGAAGGGCAACAGCCATCAACCGGAGCGATCTGGATGAAAACAGGAGAGGAGAATTGAAAAAATGAGTGAGAAGCTGAAAGTTGGCATTCTGGGTGGAACTGGCATGGTAGGTCAGCGGTTTATTTCATTGCTGGAAAACCATCCCTGGTTCGAGGTATCTGCCATTGCAGCAAGCCCCCGTTCCGCAGGCAAGACCTATGAAGAGGCAGTCGGCGGCAGATGGAAAATGGACACCCCCATGCCGGAAGCGGTAAAGAACCTGATCGTATTAAACGTTAACGATGTGGAGCATGTAGCATCTCAGGTTGATTTTGTATTCAGCGCTGTCGATATGACAAAGGACGAGATCAAAAAGATCGAGGAAGCCTATGCAAAGACAGAAACACCTGTTGTTTCCAATAACTCCGCACACCGCTGGACACCGGATGTCCCGATGATGGTTCCGGAGATCAATCCGGAGCATGCGGCAGTTATCGAATCTCAGAAAAAAAGACTCGGTACGAAGAGAGGCTTCGTTGCTGTAAAACCGAACTGCTCGATTCAGAGCTATGCGCCTGTCCTGACTGCGTGGAAAGAGTTCGAGCCCTATGAAGTGGTTGCTACGACCTATCAGGCGATTTCCGGCGCGGGTAAGACCTTTGCAGATTGGCCGGAGATGGTGGGAAATATCATCCCTTATATCGGCGGTGAGGAAGAGAAGAGCGAAAAGGAGCCGCTGCGTCTTTGGGGTAAAGTGGAGGACGGCGTGATCGTTCCGGCACAGAGCCCGGTTATCACATGCCAGTGTATCCGTGTGCCTGTTTTAAACGGACATACCGCAGCTGTGTTTGTGAAGTTTAAGAAAAAGCCTACCAAGGAAGAGTTAATCGACCGTCTGGTTCATTTTTCCGGCGAGCCGCAGAGACTGGAGCTTCCCAGCGCGCCCAAACAGTTTATTCAGTATCTGGAGGAGGATAACCGCCCTCAGATTGCGCTGGATGTCAACTATGAAAACGGCATGGGAATTTCGGTCGGCCGTCTGAGAGAGGATACGGTTTACGACTGGAAATTCGTCGGCTTATCCCACAATACAGTCCGCGGAGCAGCGGGCGGCGCAGTGCTTTGCGCAGAGCTGCTCAAAGCACAGGGATATATCACAAAGAAATAAAAGAGAGACATATAGCAGGGAACGACGGGAGGTAGAAGCTACCTCCCTTTCGCTGCTTTGCAGGACAGAGGTGTATGGCAAAAAAGTTATTTATCGCAGAGAAACCGAGTGTGGCCCAGGAGTTTGCAAAAGCGCTGAAATATCAGATGAGCCGCAGGGATGGTTATCTGGAATCGGAAGAGGCGATTGTGACCTGGTGCGTTGGTCATCTGGTTACGATGAGCTATCCGGAAGTGTACGATATCAAATATAAAAAATGGTCGGTCGATACGCTGCCGTTTATCCCGGAAACTTTTAAATATGAAGTGATCTCGGGCGTCAAAAAACAGTTCGATATCGTCAGCTCGCTGTTGAACCGTCCGGACGTCGATACAATTTACGTCTGTACAGACTCCGGGCGAGAGGGAGAGTATATTTACCGGCTTGTGGAGCAGGAAGCGAACATTCACGGAAAAAAGCGCCGCAGAGTCTGGATTGATTCTCAGACGGAGGAAGAGATTCTGCGCGGGGTGCGGGAGGCAAAGGATTTGTCGGAATATGATAATCTGGCGAACGCAGCTTACCTGCGCGCCAAGGAAGATTATCTGATGGGCATCAATTTTTCCCGTGCGTTGACTTTAAAATACGGCAACCATGTCAAAAACTACCTGCGCCGCGACCGTGCGGTGATTTCAGTTGGCCGTGTAATGACCTGTGTATTGGGCATGGTCGTCAATCGGGAACGCGAAATCCGTTCGTTTGTAAAAACGCCTTTTTACCGTGTGACGGGAGCCTTTGGAATTCCGATGGGCGACGGAAAGGAAAAACCGTTCGAGGGAGAATGGCGCGCAGTAGAGGGAAGTGCCTGGAACCTTTCACCGCTTTTATATAAAGAAAACGGATTTTCGGAAAAAAAAGATGCCGAGGCACTGATGGAAAAGCTGGGTGCAATTTTGCCGAGCGGCGTGATGTCCCCCGGATTTTCAGGCGCTTTTCTGGAAAAATGTGAAAAAAAGAAAGAACAGAAAAATCCGCCGCTGTTATATAATCTGGCGGAGTTGCAAAATGATTGCTCCCGGATGTTTAAGATCAGTCCGGATGAAACGCTCAAAATCGCGCAGGAGCTTTATGAAAAAAAACTGACGACCTATCCGAGAACGGATGCCCGTGTTTTATCCAGCGCAGTTGCAAAGGAAATCCATAAAAATATCGGCGGACTTCGCAACTTCGCTCCGGTCAGCGCATATGCAGCGCAGATTCTGGAAGAGAATAGTTATCAGAAAATTGCAAAAACCCGTTATGTCAACGACAAACAGATCACGGATCACTATGCAATTATCCCGACCGGACAGGGCTTTTCGGCGCTGCGGAGTCTTTCTCCCGCGTCGGCAAAGGTCTATGAAGTGATTGCAAGACGTTTCCTGAGCATCTTTTATCCGCCGGCGATTTCCCAGAAGGTATCGCTGACGGTGCTTGTAAAATCGCAGCAGCTGCCGCAGGATGAACGCTTTTTTGCTTCGTTTAAGGTGCTGACGCAGGAAGGGTATCTGGGCGTCAGCCGCCCATCCTTTTTCAGCTCCAAAAAAGAAGAAAAAGAGGAGAAAAACGGAGAGGAAGAGGAATTTTCCTGCGACGAGGCATTTTTAAAGGTGTTGCAGACTATGAAAAAAGGAGAACAGCTTCCTCTGCATTCACTTTCTATCAAAGAAGGCGAAACCTCGCCGCCGAAGCGTTACAATTCCGGTTCGCTGATCCTGACAATGGAAAATGCGGGACAGTTTATTGAGGACGAAGAGCTGCGGGCACAGATCAAGGGCAGCGGCATCGGAACCTCTGCGACGCGTGCGGAAATCTTAAAAAAGCTTGTCACGATCGAGTATCTGGCGTTGAATAAAAAGACGCAGACGATCACGCCGACGCTGATGGGCGAAATGATTTACGATGTGGTTTCAGATTCGATCCGACCACTGTTAAATCCCGCGCTGACTGCCAGCTGGGAAAAAGGGCTGACCGGTGTTGCGGAGGGGACGATTACATCCGGAGAATATATGGATAAACTGGATGATTTTGTACGCAGGAGGACGAATATCGTTAAACAGCTGCACAATCAGTCCATCTTATATCAGCAGTTCGATGCGATAGCCGGTTTTTACCAGAAAAAAGAAACCGCACCGGCTGTCAAAAAAGCAGGAACAGCAAAAAAAAGGACAGAAAAGAAAGAAAATGCGGAAGGCTAGGGCTTTTCTGCAAAACGTTCGCCGTATTCAGGCGGCAGAAACAGGAGGAAAAAGAAGATGGAAGCAATGAAGATCAGAAACCTGTACAATCTGGAAGAAACAATCGCTGCACCGCTTTTGGAGCAGTATGAGTATCCGTGGGAGGTTCTGCCCTATATCAAGGAATTCATCAAAGCACTCGGGAACGCTCTGCCGGAGGATCGCTTCGAAAAAAGAGGAGAGGATATCTGGGTGGCAAAAAGCGCGACTGTTGCGCCGACTGCCTGCTTAAACGGTCCCTGTATCGTGGATGAGGAAGCGGAAATCAGACATTGCGCGTTTGTCAGAGGCAGCGCAATCATCGGAAAAGGCGCAGTTGTCGGTAATTCTACCGAGTTAAAGAACGTCATTCTGTCCAATAAAGTGCAGGTTCCGCATTATAATTACGTCGGGGACAGCATTTTAGGTTATAAGGCACATATGGGTGCAGGTTCCATCACTTCGAATGTAAAAAGCGACAAGACTCTGGTTGTTGTCAAATCTGCAGAAGAAAACATCGAAACCGGTCTGAAAAAATTCGGCGCGATGCTGGGCGACTGCGTGGAGGTAGGCTGCAACAGCGTGTTAAATCCGGGAACGGTAATCGGAAGACATACAAACGTTTATCCGCTTTCGAGGGTGCGCGGATTTATTCCGGAAAACAGTATTTTCAAAGATCAGGAACATATCGTATTAAAGGAAGACAGGGGCTGACCCCTGCCTTTTCCTTTTTAAGTTCCATTGTGCTTTTCTGAAAGTTGATTTCATGCCCGCATGAAAATCATCTTCCGGGCAAGTACGAAGGGCGTATGGGAACGATTGTGATGGCAGAATAGAAAAAATACTTGACGAAGCAGTGCCTGCGGTGTATAGTTTACTCAATGGATTAACGCTTGCACGCGTTAAAGCGTAAAAAGTGATTATGAGGAGGAACGGAAAATGAAAAAGTTAGCGGCAATTTCCCTTGTGCTGGCAATGACCGCGGCGTCTTTGACCGGCTGCGGCTCGACAGCAAATACTGCAGCACCGGCAGAAAGCGAAGCGGCAGAAACCCCTGCAGCAACAACAGAGGAGACAACAGATACAGCAGCGGATACGGTAGCAGCAGATGGCAAGGTGTATAACATTGGTATCTGTCAGCTGGTACAGCACGAAGCGCTGGATGCAGCAACCCAGGGTTTTCAGGATGCACTGACTAAACTGCTGGGTGAGGAAAATGTGAAGTTTGACCTGCAGAATGCTTCCGGTGATTCCGCAACCTGTGCAACGATCGTCAACCAGTTTGTATCTTCTGATGTTGACCTGATTCTGGCAAATGCAACGGCCCCTCTGCAGGCAGCAGCGGCAGCTACCAATGAGATCCCGATTCTGGGAACCAGCGTTACAGACTATGCGACAGCACTTTCCATCGATGACTGGACAGGCGTAACCGGCACAAACATTTCCGGTACTTCCGATCTGGCTCCGCTGGATCAGCAGGCGGACATGCTGCATGACCTGTTTCCGGATGCAAAAAATGTCGGTATCCTGTATTGCTCTGCAGAAGCGAATTCTTCTTATCAGTCCAATACCATTCAGAAATATTTAAAGGATTACGGCTATGAATGCACAGAGTATACCTTTGCAGACTCTAATGATATTGCATCGGTTGTAAACAATGCGATTGCAACATCTGATGTTATCTATATTCCTACCGACAATACAGCAGCATCCAACACTACGATTATCCAGAACATCTGTCAGCCTGCGGGCGTTCCGATCATCGCAGGTGAGGAAGGCATCTGCTCCGGCTGTGGCGTGGCAACCCTGTCCATCAGCTACTATGATCTTGGTTATAAAACCGGCGAGATGGCATATGAAATTCTGGTAAACGGTGCAGATGTATCTCAGACAGCAGTTGAGTTTGCACCGAATGTAACCAAGAAATATAATGCAGCAAACTGTGAGGCACTCGGTATTACCGTACCGGACGATTATGTGGCAATTGAGTAATTGCAGGCTACTTTAAATGTTTGCAGAGCGTTGAGGAGGGAGCGATTCCTCTTCAACGCTTTTTGTCGATTTCTTATGAAACGACGGCAAAAACAGGTGTCGGCAGGAAAAATCCAGGCTGCTGACAACTGAAAAATAAAAAAATGTACTGGAGGAGGAAACAATGAATATTGTAGCATTGTTTAACGCGCTGCCGGGGGGCTGTGCACAGGGGCTGATCTGGGGAATCATGGCGATCGGCGTATTTATTACCTATAAGATTCTGGATCTGGCAGATCTGACCGTAGACGGCACGATGTGTACCGGGGGTGCGGTCTGTGTCGTGATGATGATGAATGGGCATTCCGTTGGATTTTCCCTGTTCTGCGCATTTGTTGCAGGCATGCTGGCTGGCCTGGTAACGGGCATTTTCCATACGGCGATGGGAATCCCGGCGATTCTGGCAGGCATTTTAACACAGCTCGGTCTGTATTCTATCAACTTGAGAATCATGGGTAACAAAGCTAATGTAGCGCTCGTTACTGATAAATATAACGTGCTGGTTTCCATGCGTTACCTTAAAAATGTTGCTGTTTATAAAAACACGTTGTTTGTTGTAGCAGTTGTTATTGCAGTGTTGATTGTGATTCTGTATTGGTTTTTCGGCACGGAGCTGGGATGTTCCATTCGTTCTACCGGCTCAAATGAAAATATGTCTCGCGCACAGGGGATCAATACCGATCTGACAAAGATCATCGGTCTGATGCTTTCCAACGGCATTGTGGCACTTTCCAGCGGGCTCTTGGCACAGTATCAGGGCTTTGCAGATATCAACATGGGACGTGGCGCCATCGTTATCGGTCTGGCTGCGGTCATTATCGGAGAAGTTGTATTTGGAAAAATCAGCCGCAACTTTGCATTCAGCCTTTTGACGGTAGCGCTCGGCTCCATCATTTATTATCTGGTTCTGCAGGTTGTTTTGTGGCTCGGCTTAAACTCCAATGACTTAAAACTTCTGTCAGCGCTGGTTGTAGCAGTATTTCTGGCGATTCCTTATATGAAGCGAAAATATTTTTCCAAACCTGTAAAAAAAGGAGGTGTCAGACGTGCTTGACTTAAAATCCATCAGTAAAACGTTTAATGCGGGGACGGTAAATGAGAAAACCGCACTGAATAACCTTTGTCTTCATTTGAATGATGGAGATTTCGTAACGGTGATCGGCGGAAACGGCGCCGGAAAATCTACCATGTTGAATGCGGTTGCAGGTGTGTGGCCGGTTGATGAGGGCACGATTGAGATCGGCGGCGTCAATGTCACAAAGCTTCCGGAATATAAGCGTGCAAAGTATTTAGGACGCGTGTTTCAGGATCCGATGACCGGAACAGCAGCCAGCATGCAGATTGAAGAGAATATGGCGCTTGCGGCGAGAAGAGGACTGAGCCGTACCCTGAAAAAAGGAATCAGCAGCAAAGAGCGGGAATTTTACAGGGAGCGCTTGGCAGAGCTGGGACTGGGACTGGAGGATCGTATGACCTCCAAAGTTGGTCTGCTTTCCGGTGGTCAGAGACAGGCGCTGACACTTCTGATGGCTACCCTGAAAAAACCGCAGCTTCTGCTTTTGGATGAACATACAGCGGCATTGGATCCCAAAACAGCTGCAAAGGTACTGGAGGCAACAGACCGGATTGTTGGGCAGGACAACCTGACGACTCTGATGATCACCCACAACATGAAGGATGCGATCGCACACGGCAACCGACTGGTTATGATGTATGAAGGACATATTATCTATGACGTGGCGGGAGAAGAAAAGAAAAAGCTGCATGTATCAGATCTTCTGGAGAAGTTTGAACAGGTCAGCGGCGGCAGTTTTGCAAACGACAGAATGATTTTATCCTGATTATTTTTCAATCCAAAGGTTTTACCTCTGTGTTTTGTAAAAAATACTGGATTTTTGACGAAAAGTGTGAGAAAATAGCATCAGCGTACAGCTGGTGCTTTTTTCATGGAGATCTGCTTCGGATCGCTTATATGGAAGAAAGCTTTGCGCCTTTTTGGTGTGCCTGCTGACGAAAATTTCATCCATTAGACGAAAGGAGATAACACATGATTTATTCACACGAAGTAGAACAGATGTGTCCGGTAGCACAGGGCGTTAACCATGGCTGTGCTCCCATCCCGGAAGAAGCAAAATGGGTAAAAGCCAAAGAGATCAAGGACATATCCGGTCTGACTCATGGTGTTGGCTGGTGTGCACCTCAGCAGGGTGCCTGCAAACTGACACTGAACGTTAAGGAAGGTATTATTCAGGAAGCACTGGTAGAGACCATCGGATGTTCCGGTATGACTCATTCTGCTGCTATGGCTGCAGAAATTCTGCCTGGCAGAACCATTCTGGAGGCTCTGAACACTGACCTTGTATGTGATGCGATCAATACAGCTATGAGAGAGCTGTTCTTACAGATCGTTTATGGTCGTACACAGTCCGCATTCTCTGAAGAAGGTCTGCCGATCGGTGCAGGTCTGGAGGATCTGGGCAAGGGCTTAAGAAGCCAGGTTGGTACTATGTATGGTACCCTGAAGAAAGGCCCTCGTTACCTTGAAATGGCTGAAGGTTATGTAACCGGTATCGCTCTGGATGCAGACGATCAGATCATCGGCTACAAGTTTGTAAACTTCGGCAAGATGACAGACTTTATGAAGAAGGGCGATGACGCTCAGACAGCATATGAGAAAGCATCCGGTCAGTATGGTCGTGTGGATGATGCTGCAAGAATCATCGATCCCAGACAGGAATAAAAGGAGGAGGTAACGAAGCATGGCATTATTTGAGTCTTATGAAAGAAGAATTGACAAGATTAACGCTGTTTTAAATAGCTACGGAATTGCTTCCATCGAAGAAGCTGAAAAAATCACCAAAGATGCCGGCCTGGATGTTTACAGTCAGGTAAAGAAAATCCAGCCCATCTGTTTCGAGAACGCTTGCTGGGCTTACACTGTAGGTGCAGCGATCGCAATCAAGAAAGGCTGCAGAAGAGCAGCTGACGCAGCAGCAGCAATCGGCGAAGGCCTGCAGGCTTTCTGTATCCCCGGTTCCGTTGCTGACCAGCGTAAGGTAGGTCTTGGCCATGGTAACCTGGGCAAGATGCTGCTGGAAGAAGAAACAGACTGCTTCTGCTTCCTGGCAGGTCATGAGTCCTTTGCAGCAGCAGAGGGCGCTATCGGTATTGCTGAGAAGGCAAACAAGGTTCGTAAGAAACCTCTGCGCGTTATCCTGAACGGTCTTGGTAAGGATGCTGCACAGATCATTTCCAGAATCAACGGCTTTACTTATGTAGAGACTGAGATGAACTATCACACCGGCGAGCTGAAGGAAGTATTCCGGAAATCTTATTCCGACGGCCTTCGTTCCAAGGTTAACTGCTATGGCGCAAACGATGTAACAGAAGGTGTTGCAATCATGTGGAAAGAGGGCGTAGACGTTTCCATCACCGGTAACTCCACCAACCCGACCAGATTCCAGCATCCTGTTGCAGGTACCTACAAGAAGGAATGTGTAGAGAAGGGCAAGAAGTACTTCTCCGTAGCTTCCGGCGGCGGTACCGGCCGTACTCTGCATCCCGATAACATGGCTGCAGGTCCTGCTTCTTATGGCTTCACAGATACCCTCGGCCGTATGCACTCCGATGCGCAGTTCGCAGGTTCTTCCTCTGTACCCGCACACGTTGAGATGATGGGTCTGATCGGTATGGGCAACAACCCGATGGTTGGCGCTACTGTAGCTGTAGCTGTTTCCGTTGAGGAAGCTGCTAACGCTGGCAAGTTCTGAATTTAAGCGGGTTTGAGCCTGCTCGGTTTTTGGAGAAGGCATAGCTTGGAACCTCAAATTTCTGTATTTGGGGTATAGGGTGTGCAGTTTGTGTGCAATTTGTGTGCAAATCTCAAAAATCGGGTGTTTAGAAAGGATATAACCCGATGGGGAATATCTTTTCTATACGCATTTTATTCAGGAATGTTTTTTTCATAATATATTTTGTTATGTGTAGAAGGAGAGCGCTTTGTTCGCTCTCCTTTTTCATTGTTCTGATTTTAGGAGGAATATTTTATGGGAAAAAATGCTGGATCAGTAATCGTACAGAAAAGAAATGGAAAATGGCAATATCGCTTTTATTTGCCTGGAAAAAAACGGGATAGTGTATCGAAGTCTGGTTTTGCAACAAAAGCGGAAGCTACATTTGAGGAACTTTTGCGGCAATGGATACTGTGTTATGGAATGAAAAATTATTGCGATAATACATTGGACAATTATAGACAACTGATTAAAAATCATATCGTACCATACGTTGGACATATTAAAATCAATGAACTTACGGCTGTGGACCTTCAGTTGACTCCTCTTTGTGGATTTCAGAACTTGTTTCTTATTTTTCGGTACTCTCTAGGAGAATATCCTTTCAATTTGTGAAAAAGCCGACTGAAATACAGCTGGTTATCATATCCGACAATCTTAGAAATTTCATTGATGGAATAAGTTGTTGTTTCAAGTAACATCTGAGCATTGTTGATCCGGGTTCCCACAATGAATTGCATTGGTGTAGAACCGGTATATTTTTTGAAATTTCGTATAAACCAACTGACACTCATGCCTCGTGAGGCAGCATAATCATCAATATTGATATTTTGATTATAGTTTTCACTGAAAAAGGTAACAGCATTATCCATCTCATGATCAAGGTATTCATTTTTTAATATGTGCTCTCTTGTCAGTTCCCGGTGGAAACTGATCAGAAGATGACGTAGCAAAAGGACAAGCATTTCCTCATAATTATCTTGACAGCGTTGGAGCTCGATAATAATACGCTTGAAAATTTGTTCATATTCATTAGATGTACCAACTTGAAAGACACGTTCTTTATCCGGAAACCCATATTGACGTAAGATATTTTTCACATTGCTTCCTGTGAAGTGAATCCAGTATACTTCTGTCTTATCTTCTCCGTAATATTCATATTTCTGAAGTTCTTTCGGTCTGTACAGTACAATGTTGCCGGCTGGAACAATCGTTTCGTTATTTACATTATCAAAATGAAAATGCCCACAACCAGCAGTGATATATATAATCTGATAATCCAGACGACCCCTTGGACGGTAGGTAGGAAGTTTGGGATGTCTGGAAAGACGGTAAGTACCACAGCTACCTACAATCAGCGGACGACTTTTGTCTTTGAAATCCATATGTGAGTGGTTCAAATAACCGGTGTTCAAATACATAGGACAGCACCTCTTTTCGTACTTTTTATCATTGTATCATTTAGTGCATATTTTGTCTAATCCAATTCATAGACATATTTTGCGGATTAGGATAAGCTATATATAGCATAACTAAGGAACGTAAACAAAAAAGTAAAGTATAAGGTTTGCTTTAAGGAAACAAAGAACAAAAAAGTATATGTATTGGAGGAGAGCTATTTATGATCGTACCACGTTATTATGAAAATCTAAGCGTACTGCACGAAAACACAATGCCAGCCAGAGCCTATTATATTCCGGCATCCAAAAGAATGGATAACCTGGTGGAACACAGAGAAGAATCAGATCGTATGCAGTTATTGAACGGAACCTGGAAATTCCAGTACTTTAACAGCATCTATGACATTCAGGATTCTTTCTTTGAGAAGAATTATGATACAGAAAATTTTGATGAAATTCAGGTTCCGAGTGTATGGCAGATGGCGGGATATGATACGCATCAATATACAAACATCCGGTATCCGTTTCCGTTTGATCCACCGTATGTGCCACAGGATATTCCATGTGGAGCTTATGTACATACTTTTGATTACAGCAGAGATGAGAAAGCATCAAGAGCTTTTTTGAACTTTGAAGGAGTAGACAGCTGCTTTTATGTGTGGATCAATGGC
>ERZ1026856.491-NODE-491-length-24841-cov-9.563947_pt1 | contig 24841 bp, 39 predicted proteins | sample MGYA00380158_ERZ1026856 | MGnify/ENA primary metagenome ERZ1026856 (study PRJEB33269, sample SAMEA4719794) | human gut metagenome | biome: human-associated habitat; feature: organic feature; material: feces | place: Cameroon | collected 2013-10 ...
GCAGCGCACAAACTTTCTGACCCCGGGGAGGGGTCTGCAAGGAAGCCCCGCGCGACGCTCTCGCGATGCGCCCGAGCGCCCAAGCCTACTGCCGCGCCGCAGCGCCGCGGCGCTTTGATTTGCTGCGATTCTCGTGCATTTCTCGCGCCGTCTTGCGGCTATGGCAGCTGTGGCAGAGGCTCTCGAGGTTGTCTCGGTCGCAGAAGGTCTGCCAGTCGCCCTTGTGGTCGACGATGTGGTCGACATCCGTCGCGCGGACGCGCCGCCCGTGCCGGGCGCACTCGCGGCAGAACGGCTCGCGCAGGAGCTGCGCCGGCCGCAGGTCGAGCTTCCACTCGTCGGTCTGGTACATCCAGCGCCAGGACTGTGCTTCCTCACTGCGCCGGTCGCCGCGCGGCCGATGGGCGTCGCAGTATCCATCGCTCACCAGCACGCAGCAGCCGGGATGCCGGCAGGGTCGGAGCGGTTTTAAGGCCATCGGGCTATCACCTCCGGGCAAAACAAAAAGCCTGCACCGACACAAACCGCATACAGCGGATCATGTGGCGCAGGCGCTAAGGCACAGGCACTCGTCGATATTCACGATGGACTCCATCCGGCAGCACTTGCAGTAGACCGGCAAGTCTTTTGCTCTGGTTCCGGGATCGAGCCGAAGGACTTTGCCGCGCCCGCATCTCGGGCACATCAGCCATCCGTCCTTTGTGACCAGTTTACCATCATTCCGTTTTGATTGCAACACTTTTTGCCTCCTTTTTGCCTCTTGTCTACAAATAAAGCATAGCGTACAAGTAGAAACGTTCTATAGAAGTATTGTCTTAGATTCATTAGTCTAAAATAAAAGTCCTTGCGTTTTCCGGCGGCTTGGCGATCCAGTCCGCGTATTCGATGCGCCAGCTCGCCATACCATTTACCTCGCGCGCCAGCGGCCGCGAGCGCTCACTCCAGAAGGTCTCGCGCGGCATCGCGGGCGCTCGCGTCTGCACGCGCACCGTGCGCGGAGGAATCAGCTGCCGCATCCCGCGCGCCACGCCCCACGGATGCTTCCCGAGCGGGATCATCTCGTCCGGCTTGCAGAAGTACCGCGCGAGCCGCCGGTAGCCGCCGTCGCGGCTGAGCACGGGATACTCCTTATAGCCCGGATTGACGAAGCCGTAGCCCCACAGGAATTGAACTACCGCAAACGGCAGGTCGTCCTCGCTCGCCACAAAGTGGATGTGCCAGCGCTTATTGCTGTGCCCCGCCTCCACCGCATAGACATAGCGCCGGATGCTCGGGTCGAAGCGCCGCACGCGCTTGCAGAACGCAGCAAAGCACCGCTTGACGTCCTCAAAGGACGCCGGCAGGTGCGCGTCGTCAAAAGTCAGAACATAGTGGACGCCCAGATAGCCGAAGAGCGCGAGGTAGAGCTCCAGCTTCTCCGCGCTGGAGCTCCACATGGAGGGCAGCGCAGGCGAGCCGCGGCACTGCTGCTCGCCCGCCCACGAAACAAGGCGGAAGCGGTCGGTGGTGTAGGTCTTCGTCAGCGGCCCGCTCCGCTGCGTGACCACGCACAGCTCAGCCATACACGCTCCCGACCATCCCGGCGACCGCGCCGGTCATGTCGCCCTCGATGATGGATCGCCTTTGCTGACGTCGGCGATCCCGGATGTATTCGGCAAGCAAGAACTCCAAACAATGGCCGTGCGAAAACCTGCCGTCACACTGGTTCGCTGCCCACACCGCATCATTGCGAGATGCGCCCAACCCCATCAGCAGTTTGATCATCCGTTTACGCTTCATTCAGACACTTCCTTTCTTGGGCCGTCCGGGCTGCCGCTTCTTCGCCTTTGGCAATTCCACGCCAAGCTGCAATAAAATCTCACGTATCTTGTCCACTGAGCAGGCGTTCAATTTGGCAAGGATACCGATCTGTTCTTCGGGCTTCGCTGCCTGCTTATACGAGCTGACGATCTCGCCAGCGCTCATCGGCAGTGTCCGTTTCGCCGGAGCCTTACGCTTCTGCGCGTCATCGGGCGCACGGAAAACGGTCCGATTTGAGAGGTCCGTTTTTGGCGTTTTCTCTGATTCAGGTAGCGGATTGATTGACTTCGGATTGGTCTCCTCCGCCCGCTCCGGCTCCGACTCGGTGCCCGAATCGGGCACCGAGCGGACAACGCGCCCGCCAACGACCAGCCCGCCGCCTCCGCCCGCAGGCGTCGGCCTTGACCCGCCGATCACGACAGGCACGGCGTTCCCCGCAACTACCTCCACCGCGCCGAGCGCGGGGAAGTCCTCGACCGCGTAGGTCGTGCCGAGCGGCAGAACCAGCGCGCCCGCGCCGAGCGCGTCGCACACATAGGCGCGGAACGCCTCGAGCGCCTTGACGTCGGCGTGCAGCTCCGGCAGTTTCACGACCAGCACCTTGCTCCCCGTCATAGCGTCACCCCTTTCAGCGCCTTGCGCAAGTCGATATAGTTGCCGCCGAGGCCCTTGTCCACCAGCTCCTGCAGCGCGTCGAGCATCTGCTCGCCGTCTCCCGCCGCGGCGGCCTCCTCGCACAGCGTCTCCATGTCGCACAGCTTTGCTGCCGCGCCGTAGAGCCGCGCCGGGCAGGAGAGCAGGCTCACGCCCTCGATGCCCCACGCCCCGTCGGGCGTCTTGTAGGTTAGTCTCCGAAATTCAGCCATTGTCAGCACCTCCGTTTGTCTGATATTTTCCGTAGTTGCAAAAGCCATCAGGCTGCACCCAATGCCATCCTCTTCCCCAAACTGAGCAGAAAAGGCCGCGACCATCAGCCGTCTCACGAGAATGCTTGCAGTCCTTGCACCGCACCACCGGGGCGACGTCGGCGGCGGGTGTGGCAGCAACAATCTCCATAGCCGCTGCACCATCAGACCCGCTCTCCCACTTTGTTTCCATGACCCTTTTTATCGCGGTTTCCCGCTCAATGTATTCATTCATCGTTCTCCATCCTTTCCCGCAGCCGCTGGACCTTAAAAGCCCGTAGCTCCGCCACCGCGTCCTCGACCTCAAACTCGATCGCCATCTGGTCGAGCATGATCCCGACGTCGGCGATCTCCTCGGCAATGTTAGCGAGCGTGTCGCCGTCCACGCGCCCGCGCAGGAACTTGCACAGCACGTCCTGCAGCTCGGCCATTTCCTCAAAAACCATCGTGATCTGCGCCTGCGCGCCGTAGCTGCTGAGCGCCGCGCAGAATGTTTTGCGTTCCATGTCAGTCATCTTTCATCGCCTCCAATGTCCTTTCAAATCGGATCTTCATTTGTGCGGGGCACAGATCAACCTCCGGTCTGCGCTTTCCAGTCCATCGAAAACCGCCGGCTTGCCCGATGCACTTTCACCCGGCAGCTCGTAGACTGGTCCCGTTTTCTGTGTCCAAAATATAAGTCACAAGGCGCTTATAGCCCATCGCGCGAGCAGCCCGCCACGCAGCGGCGTACAGCATAGAGCAGGCGTTCCGCGTCCCATCCGTGCAAAGGCGGTTAACCTCCAGAGTCCACCCGTCATCAAGGTGACGAGCGACAGGCCGGCCGACAATAGCAACACCCACGATTTTCTCTCCGTCAGAGCAGCCAATCGAAAACTTGTGCCCTACGACCGGCTTATGATGGCGGTGATGCTGCTCGACATAGGCGTTTGCCTCTTTTAGCGTCATCGGGCATATCTCAAGCATCCTTCATCGCCTCCAATGCTTTCTCCGCCTCCTCGCTGGTGAGGAATACCGTCTTGCCAAATGAGCAAGGATTGACCCCGTACTGTTCTCTTAATCCATCTACTGTAGAAAATACAATGGTCGTAACGTGGCTTCCAATGTTCGCAAATTCTATGACGCATTTGCGGGTGTGCCGCATCCCGTCAAGATTCGCCCACACTATATCGCCCACTTTGCACGGCAGCACCACCACGAGCCCGGCAGTCTGTGCCCTTAGCAACGGGTCGGCTACCTTGTGGTACTCATCCAATGTGTGTTGCATTCCCGTAATTTCCTCCGGCGTCAGCCTCGTGTCCTCGTAGGCGGCAAGGCGATCCATCATCTCTCGGACACCTGCGGGTTCAACCTCGCAGGGGATCTGTCCGGTCGAGTAAGGATTTTTCGCGCCAACGTAGACCACAACGCCGTTAATCCGTCTTGTCAGTCGTTCCATCACTCCACCTCCGGCGGTTCCGGCAGCGGCATCCAGTGCGTAATCGGGACGGCGACTTCTTCATCACAGTCGGCAAGACTGCCTTCCCACCAAAAACAGCCGGAGTCTGTCCATGCAGCAATGCCGTCCGCATAGACCTCTCCATCGGTACCGATGTAGTTAATCAGCACGGGAACTCCCTCCTCCGGCAGGCGCTCTTCCACGGGGATCCACCGCGGCCGCTCCTGCGCCACGGCGATCTCCTCGGCGTACCGCGCGCAGCGGTCGGTCAGGCGCTCGATCAAATCCGCGCCGTCCAGCCAGACGCGGTCGACATCGCAGCTGTGGAAAACATCCGCGCCGACCATGTCCTGCATCTCAGCGGGGACTTTTTCCTCCATCCAGTAGGGGCAGTGCTCACAGTCGGGCGAGCTGCCTGCGGTGGAAATGCACCGCAGCGCCCTGACGATCTCTTCGTTTTTCATGTTCATCCTCCTATCGGTTCCGCTTTGAATTTCTTGCCCATGCCGGGTACCTTGACGTTGGGGTAGCGCTCCTCGCGCGGCACGAAGTCCTCCGGGTGGTCGCGGCAGATGTACCGGAGCCGCTGGTCGAGCTGCTCGAACCGCGCGTCGCTTTCCACACCGTAGGCGAGGCACTCGTGGAAGTATTCGCCGTGCTTCTCCGCGCGGTGGATGATGCGCATGATCCGGTCATGGCCGAAGCCCTCCTCATTGAGGGCAAGGCACATCATGTCCACGTTGAACTGCTGCCCGACCAGCGCCCCGTAGTTGAGCAGCTGCCGCCGCAGCTCCGCCTGCTCCTTTGCGTAAGCGTTTTTCATGCGCCATCCCCTCCGCGCCTGCACTCGGCAAGCGGCATCCAGCGGTCGCAGCGGCACTCGACGATGTCGTCGACCGTGGTCCCCGCGTCTGTCGAGATAAACGGGTACTCATCATCCGCGCCGCCGGCGCAGCGGGCCACAAGGTAGCTGCTGCCGCCGAGGCCGGTCTCGTAGCTGAGCACGACCAGCGCGCCCTCGGTCGGCCAGTGCGCCGCGTCGAGCGGCAGCCAGACCGGCGAGCAAAGGTCCACGCTGAACAAGGTGGGAGGCTTCGGCGCAGGATCGTCCGTCAGACCGCAGAGGTAGTCCATCGTCGTGCCGAGCGTCAGCGCCAGCTTGGGCAGCGAGCCCGCACCGGCAAGGCTGTTGTTTTCCCACGCGCTGTAGGTGCCGGGGTACTCGCCGATGCTCTCGGCAAACTCCCTGCGCGTCAAGCCGGTCGCTTCGCGCAGTGCCTTGACGCGCTCGCAGAATTTCGGGGTCATATTCTTGAGCCGTGGATCGTCTGCTGCCGGATTTCGGGGCACGGCAGGCTCCGGCTCCTTCGGCGGCCGCTCGGCGACCACGAAGCGGCAGGCGGTAGAGCAGGTGTCGCGGTTAAGACATTCGCGGCAGCAGCCGGCACAGCGCCACTCGCCGTAGCGATAACGGTCAGCGTACATCCGCGCGGCGTTCGGGCAGAAGCCGCCGGTATCCGGGCACTTATGCTTGCAGCAGGTCCAGCAGGTCGAAAACTCGCGCACGTTGTTGATCGACCATGTGCGACAGTGGTCAATGACCCAATCCAGCAGCCTGTACTGCGTCTCGTCGTCCATGCGGGCGATCTCAAGCGCGGCGGCCTCGGGCAGCTCGCCGGACTCCCATCGGGCGATGATGCCCGGCACCTTGAGGCCCTTCTTGATGACCTGCAGGTTGCCGACCTTCGTCGCGTTGATCTGCATCTCCTTGGCGATCCAGTCGCGCAGCCCGACCGGGAACTCCTCGCCGGCCTTTTTGCGCCGGATGTAGGTTTCCTTGAGCTTCTCCGCCTCCTGCGCGAGCAGCGCGTTGGACTTCACGCGCTGGCGGTTCGCCTCGATCACCGCGCAGACCTCCTGCTCCTCCGTCATCGCGGGCAGCACCCGGCAAAGCACCGCGGTAAACTGCTTCGCGACGGCCTCGTCCCGGTTCGCCGCGAGCAGCCGCAGCGCCGCCATGCGGCTGTGGCCGGAGATCAGGCGGTACTTGCCGTCCGCGTCCGGCACGACGGTCGGCGGCTCGAGCAGGCCGTTGACCTGGATGGACTCCATCAGCGCGGCGAGCGCCTTGTTGTCGGGGCGAGGGTAGAAGTTGCGTGGATTGTCGAGAATGTCACCGAGCGCGAGCTCCATCGTCGTGCCCGATTCGGGCACGGCCTCGGGCAGCGTCGCCGCGAATTTCGTGATGTCAAACTTTTTGCCTGCCATTGTTAAACTTCCTCCATCAGCTCGCCGGCAAGGCAACGGTAATCGACCGCCGCGCTGCTGCGCGGGCTGTACTCCCGCATCGGCGAGAGCGTCACCGTGCTCTCCGGTACCTTGTCCGTGCGCCGGATCTTCGTGCGGTACAGCGGCACGCGCTGCGACCGCAGCAGCTTCTCGCACTCGCCCACCACCTCCGCGCTGCGCGTCTGCGTCAGCAGCACGCGGGACCGCAGCCCCGGACAGGCCGCGCTCAGACCGCGCAGCTGCGCGGTCACGGCAAACACGCCGTCGAGCGAGAACTTGTCGGCGAGCGCGGGGATCATCACCTCGCGCACGCTCAGCAGCGCCGCGACGCTCGCGAGCGTGTAGCCCGGCGGGCAGTCGAAGATCATCCAGTCCACCTCGCTGTCCGCAGCCGCGGCCTCGGCGAAGTGGCGCAGGCGCTCCGGCGCGCTCACGCCGTCCTTGATCGCCTGCAGGTCGAGCTCGTAGAGGTCGGAGCTGCTCGGCAGCAGGTCGAGCCCGGGACGGATGGGCACGAGGTTGTCGCTCCACAGCGGCTCGCAGTCGCCCCGCAGCACATCCGCCGTGGTGGTGAGCTCCAGCTTGTCCGCCCCCGGCAGGAAAAAGCGCGTCAGGTTCGCCTGCCCGTCGCAGTCCACCAGCACCACGCGCTGCGCGTAGTCCGCGACGAGGATGTCGGCGAGGTTGATGGCGGTGATGGTCTTGCCGACGCCGCCCTTGTTGTTCATGATCGCAATGGTTTGCATAGCCTTTTCTCCTGTTTCTGTCTCTGTCAAAATTTGAAGCCCTCGCGGACTGTCACTCCGTCGCCGAGGTCGGCCTCGACGAGGAACCAGCGGTGCGCGCGGTTGATGTACACGATGCGCCCGGGCAGCAGCCGCGGGAGCTCCCGATGTCCGGGGCCGATGGCCGCGCCGATGTCCGCCAAAATGGCGTGGGGATCTCCGATTCTTGGCGTGTCGTTTCTCTCTTTCTCTCGATTTTTTTTCAGAACGGCGCGTTCTCGTCCTCTGGCACTTCCTCAAGCGCCATCTGACCGGGCGCTTCGCCGTCCGTTTTCTCCTTCCGGCCCTTCTCGTCATCGCGAGTGTAGAGCGCGAAGGTCTGATGCCTGCCGTCAAAAGCAAACACGCCCTTGCCGCGCCGGCCCTCCTTGCTCTTGGCGATCTGGATGACGCGGCATTTCTCCTGCGAGTAGTTCTGCTGCGGGTCGGGCCGGTAGATCATCACGATCAGGTCCGCGTCCTGCTCAAACTGGCCGGTCTCCTTGAGGTCGTGCATATCCGGCGCGCGCCATGCTCCGCGCTCGGGGCGGGAGAGCTGCGCCAGCTCGACCACCAGCACGCCGCGGCTCTGGGCGAAGGTGTGCAGCGCGCGGGAGACGGTCGCCATCTGCTCGCTGCGCAGGTCGCGCGGGTTGCCCTCGGGGACGACCAGCTGAACATAGTCGACGAAGATCACCTCGTAGCCGTAGGTGATGGACTCCGCCATGATGTCGCCCGCGGTCATGCCGCTCGCCTGGATCACGTCAAGCCGGCGCTTGACTGCGTCCTCCGAGCAGACCGCGAAGGTGCCCCAGTCGCGGTCGGTCAGGCGGCTGCGCTTGATCGCGTCGAAGTCGATCTTCATCCCCTGCGTCACGATGCGGTCGCCGATCTTGCCAACATCCGTCTCGAGGCTGAAAAAGCCGACCTTGAGCGTCTTGGCCATGTGGTAGGCCATCATCAGGGCGAGCGCTGTCTTGCCGTCGCTCGGGTACCCGCCCAGCACCACCACGTCGCCGCGCCGGATGAAGCTGTTGTGGTCGAGCACGTCCAGTCCGAAGCCGACATAGTCCGCGGATGCGCCGCTCGCGTGGCGCGCGGAGAAGTCCTGCAGGAGCTGCAGCATCGGCACCACCTTGACGCCGCGGCGCGAAGTCATTTGCGCCTGCAGCTCGGAGAGCAGCGGGCGGACCTCGTCGAGCGTGGCCGCGCCGTTGATCTGCGCCGAGAGGGCGCGGATGCGGCCCAGCGCCGCCTGCTCGCGCATCAGCTGCGCATATTCGCGCCAGCTCGCGCTCGTGGGCGTGACCTCCATCAGGTCAATGAGCTGCTGCTGCTGCGGCGAGCCGGAGGCATAGCCGAGCTTCGCGTTGATCGTGATGGCGTCGGCGTGCCCGCCCTCGCGGAACACCTCGCGCGCCGCCTGGAAGATCAGCCGGTTGGCTGTGCTGGTAAAGTCGCGCTCGTCCACCTCGGCGAGCACCTGACTGACGATGCTCTCGTCGATCAGCATCGCGCCGAGCACGGCACGCTCGGCTTCCAGCCCGGCGCTCGGCTGCGCGTCTACTCGGCCCATGTCCACCCTCCGTCCTGACTATCCGGCGGCTGCTCGATGCGGCGCACCGGCTGCGCCTTGGCGCTCTGCGCCGGGCGCTTGGCCTTGGCATCCTCCCAGCGCCGGCCGTTGAGGAAGGTCGAGGCATACGGGATGCCGACGCCGTCCCGCCACGCGGGCGTGGCCTTGAGTACCTGAAGCGCCCGGCCGATGGTGTCGATCAGCGCGTCGTCTGGCTTGAGCTTGTCCCAGGCGCGCACCGCGCCCATGCGGTTCTCCCCGCGGGGATAGTAGGCCCAGAAGCCCTCAAAGCGCTCCGGCTTCCACGTCGCCGTCGTTTTGCTGCGCTGTTTTCTCGGCTCCGCGCCGTCCCCCTTGGGGGGACTATAGGGGGGTATAATATAATCTTTAGTCTCTACGTTCTTACTTTGGGTCGGAAACTCCGTTGACGGTGTTTCCCGACGACGGCTTTCACCGTTGTCGGTATTTTCCGACAACGGTGGCTTTTCCTGCAAAACGTAGGTGTTCGCGGAAAAGCGCCCGCTGCCGTCATGCGACTGCTCTCGCATTAGATAGCCGACCTCCTCAAGCCGCCCCACGAGGCGGCGCACCGTGTCCTTTCCGACGCCGCGCTCCTTTGCCATGCCGGAGATCGTGAACTCCCAGTCGGGAGGCTTGTCCAGCATATAGGTCAGGAATCCGAGCATTTCAAAGCTCAGGCGCGTGTCTCGGATCGCGGACTTATACAGGACGGTAAACGGCTCACGATGGCCGGACTTTATTACGCCCTCGCTCATACTTTCCTCCATCCAAATAAACGATGATCTTCATCAGCCGCTCCGTGAGAGACGTGACGCCGACGAGGATCAGGAAGATGTCCAGTCCCGTCATGCGCGCGCCTCCTCTCGGAGAGCCTTGACATTTCTCTTTTTCTGCGGTACAATAGCCTTGCAATGGTTTTCAGGGGTTTTCCTCTGGGACACGGAGCGCTTCGAGGTGCCAGCCTCGGGGCGTTCTTTTTTTGCGTCCGCGTAGATCACCTGATAGGCCGCGGCGATAGTCTCGCGCAGGTCCTGCACGATGTCGTCGAACTCCGGGCGCTCCGCGTCGTCGATCACGCCGTCCTCGGCGATGCGGAGCAATCCGGCCAGCCGGTCCGCTGCGTCGCGCAAACGGTTCGTCAGCGAGATGGTCGCCATCGGCAGGGGCTTTGGCTCCAGCTCCGGCAGGATGCCGAGCCGGTCGGTCGCCTTCGCGTGCTCCAGCGCCAGCCAGCTCACGCCGTAGACCTCGCACATCCGCGCCACGGTCTCGTCCGGCGGTGTGAACCGTCCGCCCTCGTAGCGCTTGAGCGTTTCGGGCGAGATGTGCAGCCGCTCCGCCGCCTCCTCCTGCGTCAAAAGGGTCACCTTGCGCGCCCTTTGATAGATATTTGGGTATAACGCTGCCATTGTTCTCATTCCTCCTTTGTGGTAATGTCGATTTAGCGGGCCAGCATGGATGCCAGCACCGGGGCCGCGATCCCGCGGCGGTCGATGCAGTAGCGCTGCGCGGCGGTGCGCGGGTCGATGCCGAGGTAGCCCCCGACGTCCTTTGCCGTCAGCAAGCGGCGGTTTCCGGTATACTCCAAAAGGTCCGCCAAAACCGCGCGGTAGGTCTCCTTTTCCCTTGGCATAACGCCCTCCTCACTTTCCTGCGGCCAGCGCTCTCGCGTCTGCCGCGCCATTGGCCGCCACCGCGGCCCTCGCCGCCTCGCTCGCGGCGCGAAGCGTCTCGTCGTCGTAGAGGTCGTTGACCTCACACTCCAGCAGCGCGGCGATGGTCGGCAGCTTGTCCGCCGTCGGCATGGCCGCACCGCTCTCCCACCGGCTGACCGCCATCTTGGTCACGCCGAGCCGGCGGGCCAGTCCGTACTGGCTTACTCCGCGCGCCTCGCGCAGCTCCCGGATGCGGAATCTTGTCAAATCTTGTCACGTCCTTTCTCTTGATTTTGCGTGAAATTTGTGATATACAGTAAATTGTGGATTTACTTTTCGCCGCCGACCTGGTCGCGCAACTTTGTCATGTCGATGCTGACGGCTTTTTCTGTGCGGCGCTCATAGATCGCGTCTGCCTCGTTCACGGCCTCAGCAAGCAAACCGAGCGGCAAGCCTGTGTTTTTGCTGACAGCCGCGGCGAGCATCGCGAACTCCACAACGATTTGCTTCAAGTCGCCCTTGACGACCACATTCGCGCCGCCCGGCGCGGACTTAATGCTAATCTCAAACTCGTTCATGTTTTTCTCTCCTTTCGTTTCGTGTAAACCTTGCGTTTACCTTGTACGCCTATCTTAAATCCCCAATTCGTGATTGTCAATAGAAAATCCCCAATTTCTGATAATTTGGAGGATTCACCAATTTCTGATTCGGCAGGTTCCCAATGAATAAAGACGTATTTGTGCAAAATGTGAAAAAATACTGTGCATTAAAAGGCGTTAAGCCCACTGTTGCCTGCGACGAAAGCGGAGCGGGAAAGAATCTCATTGGGCAGCTTGTAAATCGTGATACAGTCCCATCGGTTGAGCGTGTCCAGCTGCTCGCACAGTACCTCGGCGTGACCACGTCCGACTTGCTCGGCGAGCAAAACGAAAGCAGCCCGCCCTCGGAGGAGGACAGGCTACTGGCCGGGTATGACGCGCTCAGCGCGCGGAATCGGGAAAAGCTGGAGGAATATCTGGACCTGCTGCTATCGTCTCAAGATAGGCCATGAGACGCCCACGGTTTTCCGGCGTCAGACGCCGGTATTTCTCAATGAGGCGTTGGTGTAACTCGGTCAAGTCCTGCGGCGCGCTGTGCTGATCTGACATGTCTATGTACCTCTCTTTACTCGTATTTTAGACCGGCCAGATATTCCATTGTAAAGCGGCCCCGCCGCCCCTGCAACTGACGACGGGGCCTGCGCAGGCGAGCTCAAATCCCGGGGGCCTGCGGTGTTCTTCCACCATAGCACCTTTCGATGGGTTATTGTGTCGAAACAAGGGACGAACTCATAAATTCCCCGCAAATTCGCGGAGAAAATAAAAATTTGTGCCCGAATCGGGCAAAAGGAGGGACGACATGAGCGAAGAAAAGCAGAAAAAGCCCTTTTACAAGCGCACTTGGTTCATTGTCCTAGTTGCACTTTTCATCCTCAGCAGCATCGGTAGAAATGGCCGTGAAAACCGCAGCCAGTCATCAGATTTGCCGAGCCAGTCAAGCACTTCAACCTCCACGGTAGCGCAGCCGAAAGACATTCCGACATCTGAGCCAGAACCGGTTGAGGACTTTCCGGATGCGACAATGGGAGAGAAAAACGCCCTGGAAACGGCAAAGCGATATTTAAGCCACTCTAATTTTTCGCATGATGGGTTAGTGGGGCAGCTGCAATATGAAAAATATTCGCTATCCGAAGCAACCTTTGCTGCGGATAACTGCGGCGCAGACTGGAGCGAGCAGGCCGCAGGAAAGGCACTCGGTTATTTGAGCCATTCCAACTTTTCATACAACGGGCTGATCAAGCAACTTGAATATGAGAAGTTTACGCATGAACAAGCCGTTTATGGCGCGGATAGCTGCGGTGCAGACTGGAACGAGCAGGCCGCAGGAAAAGCAGCAAGCTACTTAAAGCATTCGTCGTTTTCCCGTGAGCGTTTGATTGAGCAGTTGGAATACGAAGGATTTACATATGAGCAAGCCGTTTATGGCGTCGAGCAGAACGGCTATTAAGTGACGCAAAAGGCCGCCACCCGGCAGGGCGGCGGCCGTTCCATTTTCGCAAGCGCAGGAGAGAGGACACATGGCGAAAATCAATTATAAAAAGCTCTATACGCTGCGCGCAGATGGCCGTTACCAGGGCTACTGGCACGAGCTCGACGCCGACGGTCTGCCGAAGGGCCCGCGGCACACGATCTGCGACCGCGACCCGGAGAAGCTGTACCGGCGCATTCAGGAGAAGGAGCAGCCGACGAAGCTGCTCTTCCGCACCGTCGCGGAGGCATGGCAGGAGAAAAAGTGGAAGGAATACCGCGACGGCTCCATTGACTGCTACAAGGCGCCGTATGAGCGCGCGGTCGAACGGCTCGGCGACGTCCCCGCCGATGAGGTCCTCACCAGCGACATTGCCGCGCACCTGCAGGCAATGAAGGAGGCCGACTATTCCGTGCGCACGATCCGCGCCCAGCGGACGGTCTACAAGAGTATTTTCGCTTTCGCTGTGGCCGACTCGATCTTCGGCCAGACCGTCAAGACCAATCCGGCGCTCGGCATTGCGATACCGACCGGCGCGAAAGCGGCGCAGAAAAGGGAAGCGCCGGAAGACGATATCGTGGACGCGATCAAAACCCGCGCAGGAGAGGCGTACTGGGGCGAGTTTGCCCTGTTCCTGATTTACACCGGCCTGCGCCGCGGTGAAGCGCTGGGCCTGCAATGGGGCGACATTGATTTCAAGGCGAAGCAGATAGCCTGCACCAAAAATCTCTCCTACCACGGCGTCCACAAGGTCGGCGATCCTAAAACGGAGGCCGGCATCCGCACGCTGCCGCTGCTGCCTCCTGCCGAGACCCTGCTCCGACCGATGCAGGGCGAGCCGGACGACTATGTTTTTCACGGCAGGGACTCGAAAAAATTCCTCTCGCGCTCAACCTATCTCAAGCACTGGAACCACTACTGCCGGGATATGGGCTTTTTCACGGACGCGCCGACCGAGACGGTGGGCGTCAATGGGCACAAGTACCTGAAGCACCACTACCGGAACACGCTCACGCCGCACGTCCTGCGGCATGGCTACGCGACCACGCTGTTTGAGGCGGACGTCGACGTTCACACGGCCCGCGCGCTGCTTGGGCACGCCCACGTTGAGACCACCATCGCGATCTATACGCATCTTCGCCAGCGAAAAAAGCAGGCGTCTATCGACAAACTGATTGCCTACGTCCAAGATTCCGAAAGCAAGGCGTGAGCGCATATTTGATTGCAGAAATCTGAAAAGCGCTGTAAACATTGACTTTTGTCCTGCCTTTTAAGCAGGGTGTCCGGGGTTCGAATCCCCGACGAGGCACCAAAGAAAAAGTACCGATATTGCTCGGAATTGTGGCAATATCGGTGCTTTTCTTATTTTTGCCGCATAAACCGCAAAACAAATTCTTGCAAATAATTACAATCAGAAACAAAAAAATGATTGCAGATTTGAGTGCAAAATTTTGCGTTAATTCTTACCCTTGACGATGCCGCAGTAGTAGGCGGACATCTTGGGCTTGGGGCCGGGGCCGTCCTCGTCGAGCAGGAAGGCGCGGGCAAGCTCGGCGAAGAACTCCGGCGTGGCGACGCCGAAATGAGAGGCGACGCCGAAGTAGTCAGAATACATCATGTTGACGGCGATCCACCAGCACCAGGGCGAGACCTCGTCACGGCTCACGCCGAGGCTCTCGGCGAGCGAGGTGGTCTGCTCCATGCTCCAGTGCGCGCCGGTGCTGCCGTCCGTGTTGCGCATGTGCTGCGCCCACTTCTCGGCCTGCTCGCGGGTGAACTCACCGCAGGTGCCCGCTTCCGCCGCCTTAAGCATGGTCAGACACTCCCACATCGCCATGATGCCCTGCGCGGAATTGGGCGATGGCGGCGTCTGCGTCATGTAGGACTGGATGCTGCGCTCGAGCTTGGGGATGTATGCCTTGAGCTGCTCATGCAGATTTTCCATCTTCTGCCTCCTCTCCGGCCGCGGACGCCTGCACGGCGTCCTTGACCTTTTTAAGCGTCGCGTCGCCGATCTGGTTGCCGATGCTGCGGCCCGTGGGGGTGGATACCATCGCGCCGAGCAGCATACCGATCAAGAGCTGCATCATAGCGCACCTCTCAGATCCGCTGGACGCGCAGCGCCACATTGTCGACCGACGCGGCGGCGCCGGTGAGCACCAGCGTCAGAGCGGAGCCCGCAGCGCAGCAGACCTGCCGCACGAGAGCCGTGATGTTGAGGTCAAGCGCATCGTCCGCAGCGGCGGCGGTCGCTGAGGCGGTCGCGCCGGGGACGGCCACGCCGTCCTTAAAGAGTGTGACGGTGACGGTGCCGACCGCGGCGGGCGCGACGGTGAGCGAGGCGTCGACGTCGTAGTAGCCCGCGCCGGTGATGTTGACGGCGTTGCCGTTGAGGCTGACATCGCAGCCGTAGCGGCGGATGAGGCTGCCAAGCGGGATGACGCCGCCGACCGCGACCGCGGAGGGCGTCTGCATGGCAGCATAGAGAGCGGATTTACAAGACATTTCGGAGTCTCCTTTCAAATAAGATAGGCGGGGCATTTGCCCCGCCTGCTTCCCGGCCTGCAGGGCCTACCATATTCCCCGTGCGGGGAGCATGGTTTTAGAGGTTGGTGCTGCCGTTGCAGCCGCAGGTCGCGGGGATGATCTGCCCCGCGCCGGTGGCGGCCACGCCGTAGAGGTTCGGCTTGGTCAGCATACGGCACTCGATCGCGTCGAGGCGGCGGTTAAAGCCGCAGCAGCAATCGGAGATCTTTGCGGCCAGAGCGTCGGTCTGCTCCTTGGTAAAGATGCCGTTCTTGAGGCTCTGGTTCTCCATCTTGAGGTCAAAGATGGTCTCCTGCAGGCGCTGCTCGTAGATGCGGCTCGCCTGCGAGGTGATGGCCTCCGTGCTTGCGTTGATGGCCGCGCGGGTGTTGTTGCTCTGCTGCTCAATGAGATACTGCGTGCGCGCCGCGTCGACGATCCCCTGCTTTTCGACCTGGCAGTTGCTCACGCGGCTGCAGCCGCCCTCCTGCGCGGGATAGGGGTTTCCGCTGCGATTCCAGCCCCAGCCGCCGCCGAGGTTGCCGCCAAAGATGGCGACGACCACGATGATGACGAAAAGGACTGCGATCCAGCTCATACCGGTGCTGCGATCTTCCATGTGTTCGTGCTCCTTTCGCAAAATTATTTATTCCGACGGCTACTTGAGCCGGGGGAATTTTGTGGACTGCCCCGCTTTGCCCTTCTGCGGGGCCTGTGAGGTGTTTTGCGCGCCGCCGAGTATTTTATTGGCATCAGAGCGCAAAGCCTCCGGTGTCGTGCCGAGGAGGCCGCACAGGGCCTTCGCCTGCATCGTGCGCCCGTAGCGCGCATAAAGGCTGTTGGCGATGTTGGGGTCGATGCCGAGCCGGCGCGCCGTACTCTGCACGCCCTCGAGCGTGTCAGCCGTCCCGCTGATCGCCTGCTCCGCTCTCGCCGCCGCGCCTTGCAGGTCTGCGCTGGGGAACATTTTCGCCGCTGCCGCTAAGAGTTGCTTGAGGTCCATTTTCCTTCAGCTCCTTTACCTGGGCCGAGAGGCCCTTGATGATCTCCGCCATGTCGCTCATGGCCGACTGCATCTCGCCCATTAGCTCCTCCTGCGTTTTGGGCGGAGTGATGACGCCCAGCTCGACGAGCTTGTCGTAGTACTCCTGCGTGGTGGCTTCCAGCTCGGCGTATGCCGAGGCGGTCCTGCCGATGAGCTGCTGGCGGTTGCCAAAATAATCCACCTGGTAGATTTCGCTGCCGTCGACGGCGACCATCACGCAGCCGCTGCCGGAATAGCCCGCGATCGCAAATTGCTCCATGCGCTGCACCTCCTTTTTCTGCCTCTATCGTACCGCGGTTTTCGGTTTGCAAACTGCCCGCAAACTGCCCGCGTTCTGCCCTCAAAAATTTTTCAAAAATCTTTGATTTTCCTCTTGACAATACGCTAATATTAGCGTATAATGAGCATGTAATTAAGAGAGGGGAACACCCCAGGAGGAAGTAAAAATGATGATGAACGCCGAGATGATCAAGGACATTAAGAAGGTCGCCGAGGAAATGGACCTGAGCTGGGATTACGAGTTTGTCGGCGTGCGCGTGCAGGAGCAGGACTTTGAGCTTGGCACGATCGAGCACCTCTCCCATGTCTGGGACAACGGTGACGATACCGGCGTTGAGCTGGACGGCATCTGCGCCTGCAAGCTGGATCGCCTTGGCGTTAATCAGTACTACGGCGACCATGTCGCTATCATCTGCGGCAACGAGGCCGAGTACGGCGAGGACGACGGCGAGCTCATCATCCGTGACGCCGAGGTCGTTAAGGTCATCTGCTAAGAGGAGGAAATAAGATGCGGAGGAAGTACAACGACTGCCAGCGCGAGGACGGGGACTGCACCGTCTGCTCGCTGGTCAATTACGGGCGAGACTGCCATAACCGCCCGATCACCAAGCTGGAGTGGTCGCGCCGCATGGCGGACATGACGCAGGCTGAGCTGGCCCAAAAGTCCGGCGTCAATATCCGCCAGATCCAGCGCGTGGAGCTTGGCGAGGCCGAAGCGGGAAACCTGACCGCCAAAAACCTGCTTGCCATCGCCGACGCGCTCGGCGTGGATGCGCGGGAGCTGTTATGATCCGACGCTGCGTGATCTGCGGCGTGGAATTTGACACGCCGCCCAGCAACAATAAGCTCACCTGCTGCAAGGCATGCTCGGCAATTAGGAGGGCGCAGACGCACAAGGGCAAGTCGAACAAATGGGCGGAGAGCGCAAAGGAGTCCGCGCGTCGTGCTGCCGCCGCGACCGGGAACTTAAAAAACGGCACGGCTGCCGCTATGGCTCTGCCGGAAGGGCAGCGCGGGCCGCAAAACCGCAACGCCAAGATCTGGCACCTCCGCTCGCCGGAAGGGGAGCCTGTCGTTGCGGTCAATCTGTTGGACTGGGCGAGAGAGCACGCCGCCGATGATTTCGGCGTGGAGCCGACCGACGAGAATGCCGCGAGGATCGCCAGCGGCTTCCGCCAGCTCAAGCGGTCGATGGAGGGCAAGCTGCGCCGGAAAAACGGAGCCCCGTACACCGCGTCGACCTATAAGGGCTGGACGCTTGTGGCTGTGGAAGAGAAAAACGAGAGCGCCGACGATTAGTCGGTGCTCTCGTTTTGTCCGTCTGCGATTTTGCGGTAGGCTCGGCGGCGCAGCTTGGCAAGGCCGTCCACGCTGAGGTGGAGCAGCTCCGCCGCCTGCACGCAGGACCGCCCGCGCACGTCGCACTCAATGAGGCTTGCGGCCTCGTCGGGCGGCAGGTCAAAGGAACGGATGTAGGAAATGGCTCTGCGCGGAGCCATCGCGGAAAGTTGAGCGCGGATTTCTCTGTGCTGTGTGTCCATAGAGGCACCACGGCTTGCAGGCGCCCACGCGAGGGGAAGTGTTGCAGACTTCCCACCGGTTTTCCTTTCCGTGCCCGATTCGGGCACAAATCATTTTACGGTTTTGAGGATGTACGCGGCGAGGTACTCCCCCCACGCTTTCTGCGTCGCGGGGCCGAAGGAGTTGTCCACATCCAGCGCATAGCCGCAGGCATTTAAAAGCTCTTGCAGCTTCCCGACCGCCGCGCCCTTGTCGCCGCGCGTAAGCACGGTCTTATCCGCGGGGTATTTCGGCACGCCGAAGCCGCGGATATAGCGCCCGTTGACGGGGATGACGCGGTACGCGCACTCGTGGCGGCTCCCCTTGTTCCCCTCGAACACCGTAATTTTCTGCCCGTCGCAGGCGGTCACGATGCCGGTGTGGTTGGGCGCGCCCGTGCAGTCCGTGAGGGCGTAGTCCTTGCGGTCGTTCCAGCAGTAAAAGACCTGTTCTCCGATTTTGGGAACGTGCGCGTCGTCCTCAATCCATTGGCCGCGCGCCTGATACCATCGCATTTGTTCGCCGCAGCTGCACTCGATGGGAATGACCGCTGTCAGCCCGCAGAGGATCGCTGCCGCGGACACCATCGCCGCGCAGTAGTCGTCCGAATAGGTGAGCCTGTAGCCGCGCGGATGGGGCAGGAAGCTGTTGTAGGCATCTACAATCTGCTTATGCACCGCGTCGCCGCGCACCGCGCCCTCCCACGCGGTCAGGGTCTCAAGAAACCTCTTCATTTTTGCGCTTCTCGGTCTGCGTGCCGAAGTAGAACGCGATGATGGTTGTGAAGATCGTCAGAAACTCCGTCCCGCTGATGCTGCCGCGCAAAGCAAGCACCGAGAAAACCGCCGTGAGCGCGATGGTCACGATGCTCTTGACCGTAAGCAGATTGGCAAGTCGATTTTGCATTTTTACCTCCTTTACAAAAACCGCACGGCATAGAACTGCCGCGTCTGTGTGTTGATCTTGCTGCACGCGCCGTTGATGGCGGCGACGTGCCCGCCGTCTAACATGACGGCGCGGGTGAGCTTGAGCTTGTCCCGCACGAAGGCGTTGACCTGCTGCGCGGTCATAGCCTTGCAGTAGACGCCGTAGAGCAGCCCGCCCTTGCAGCCGAGGACGGTATGGTTGGTCTTGCGCAGCACATCGGAGTAGACGCCGGTAAAGCCGTCCAGCTCCGGATCGTAGCCGCCGAGCAGGCCCATGCCCCCGACCGCCCACACGACGTCGCCCAGCGCCGCCGCCGAGGAAACGCGGGCAATACGCACCGCGCCGTCCCGCGTCTTGCAGAGCACGCTCTCGGGCGTCGGATAGTGGCAGCTCATGCCGCGCACGACCTTGCCGCCGCGAACCAGGATGCTGCACGGCTGACCCTGCCAGCTAAAGCTCCCCGAGATGGCGTTTTTCGGCAGCGGACCGCTCATGTTGACGGGCTCGATGTCGCGGGCGATGATCGCGGGCTGGCCGTACAGCTCGACGTTGAGGGGCCAGCAGTCCGCGCCGAGCTTGGCGGCGATGTCGCTCAAGGTCTGGTTGCCGATCCAGCCGTTGTCCAGCGCCCCGACAGAGCGCTGGATGGCACGGATCATGCGCACCTCCTCCGAGGTGGAGCCTTTGATGTCTCTCATGATACCACCTCCCACTCGTCGATCTCCGACTTGATGCGGTCGATAAAACTGTTGCCGCCGAGGGCCTTGTACCCGCGGTAGAGATAGAGAAAATCCTCCAGCTCGTACTGTCGGATGGTGCGGCCCTCCCTGTGGCGGTAGTAGGTGTGCAGCATGTCGTGCCGGAGCTGGCACTTGAGCGCGTCGGTCAGCTTGTCCAGCCCCAGCAGCTTGTTGCGCAGCGGCTTGACGAGCATGGCGACCGCCGCGAGGATGACCGTCACCTCCGAGCACAGCGCCGCCAATTTCGATAAACTTTCCATAGGCGTTGTCTCTCTTTCCGGCGGCGCGAAAAAAGCCGCCTTGTCTTGCTTGACAAAGCGGCTTTAGGTGTGCTATATTTAGGCCAGTAAGAACGGCTGCCATTGCTGGTGGCGGTCGTCCCTCAGTGAGTTTATAGCTCGAAGGAAACGCCGCTTACCGCTATGGTGGGCGGTTATTTCTTATGTCTTGTGACCGTGAAGATCAGAGACGCAAGACCGATGAGCACAAGCGAATATGTGAACATATCAGCGTATGTAACCATCGCGCACCCCCTTTGCAGGAAGTGGACAACCTTGCCGTTCTTACTGGCAGGCGAATTATAGCACAGTCTGCCGCACTTTGTCAATTTGCCGCCCTCCGGGGCGGCTTTTTTACTTGTTCAGCTCCGCGAGCTTGGCCGCGATGTCCTCGGGGATAGCGCAGGCCGTCATCTTGACGCAGTAGCCGTCCTCGTCGTAGGTGAGCTTGTAGAAGGGGGCGACATAGATCTCCGTGCCGGCGCGCTCAAGGTCGCGGCGCATGACCGGCTGCTTGATGCTGTTCCTGATGCCCGCGCTATCGCTCAGGCCCGCGGGGGTATCGGTGACTTCGATGGGTCTGCCGTCAGATGCGATTCTCTTGTAAGTAGCCATTGTTTTGTTCTCCTTTTCTTTGTTTAAAATTTATTTATCAGCGACGTAGCTTTCGCCGGTGATCTCCTTTTTCTCGCGCGCTGCCGCACGATGCCGTGTAATTCATTTTCCCAGAGGGCGGGGGCTGCGGCCCCCTCTGCACTCCCCTTTAGGGGAGTTTTTGGAGACGGCACCCGATGTTCGTGTCCGCGACCGAGACGGAAAGGTTGCCGTCGGATGCGATACGAGTAGTAACCATATGAGGTTAGATTCTTACTAAGGGTTGAGCACGCCCATCAGCGTCAGCCCCCCGGTAATGAGGGCGCAGACGATCGTCTCCGTCGTAACACACTCCTTAAAAGTTGCAGTTTTTAGGGTAGAATCCGACTTGATTTCGTGCAGTTAAAATTAAATCAGTTTAAGAATTCCCAAGATAAATTATTGTGATAACTTGCGCTCCTTTTGTGTGGATTTTGCCTACTTCACAAGTTATCGTGACCGCGGAATTTTCTACTATAGGCACGACTACGTTGTCATTTGGCAAAACCATCCACATCCCCAGTTGGCCCGCATAAGTTGACACGACAAGATATGTCCTCCAGACGCTTGGTACTTCAAATGTTTTTTCCATAGCAGTCCCAGTGGGAACAGCAAAGTATGGGAACTTATCTGCTGGCGCAGCAAAAATATTTTCCCTCGCCTGCTGTTGCTGCACGTTACTAAGATTTTGCGGTGTATAAAGAACCGCGCCCTGCACGGTGTCCGCCCCGATGTTCGTCCGGGCCTGCGCTTTCTGCTCGTCTAATCCCGAGGATTGAGTTATCCCGAGGGAGTAAGATTGGCCATCGTTTTTTTGTTGAGAGATAGTGTTTTTTCTGCTGTAATTCATGTTAAATCCTCCGGATAATAAATTTGCGGCGACCAGATCATAGCTGGTCGTTGCATTATGAACACGGTTAAAATGTGGTAAAATCAAGCCAAACCATAAAGACGCTTTATCATCTCCTCATCGTTTGCCCATATTGGTTCAATAGAATCTTCTGCTGTGGCCTTGGATACCTTTTGAATTGCCTGCCGCTTCATCTCAGTATCGGCCCATGCATAGATTCGGGTAGTGTTGACGTCGGCATGGCCCAGAAACTCAGAGAGAAGGACAAGAGGCATACCGGCACGATACAGATGCATGGCACGGGAATGCCTAAGTTGGTGTGGATGTACTCGTTCCGGTACTTCAGGGCAAGCCCGCCTTGCCGTTTCACCATATTTTTTCATAAATAGATTAACAGCATCGGTGGACATTCTGTTTTTACAACCATGATGCGTTGTAAAGAAAAGATAGTCATCACTCTGCCTCTGCTCGGTCGGATGCGCTTTATCCAGATAAGTTTTGAGCAATTCAACCACAGATGGGGAGATTGGGACTATTCGCAGTTTATTTCCCTTTCCAGCAAGGCAGATTGTTGCATGAGTTTTTCGAATGATCAAATCATGAATTTTTGCATCCACCAGTTCCTGACAACGTGCTGCGGTGTCGTACATCAACCGCATAAAACAGAAATCACGATATCCATTCGTCTTGAAGCGGTTGGGTTGCTCAAAAAGAGTTTCCAATGCTGGTACCGTCAGAAACTCCACAACTGTTCCCGGAGTTTTCCGAATAGAGATGTTGCCGACTTCGACTTGCATATAGATTTTGCCAGAATCTAAGATTCCTGCATATTTGGTGAAAGAACGAATTGCCATCAAACGCAGATTCACCGTTGCCGGAGAACATTCTCTGGATTTTGAGAGCCATTCGAGAAAACCGGTTATATTTGAGTAAGTGATATCCTCGAATCCAACATTGGCATATTCAAGCCCACGCTCCATCTTGAAATAGAGGAGAAGGAGATTTATTGCCTCTCGATACGATTTCTGTGTATTTAAACTATAGCCTTTGTGCCTGATCAAGTAGATGTCAAGGAAATCCCTCACTGTTTTATAGAACTTCTCATCTTTCAGTCGCATAAATCCGCCTCCATCTCAAAGGAACTATCAAGGTGCAGCTCTGGCAAGTCGGTATATAGCGTTGGAAGAAGATGAATATAATATGCCGTGCTCTCGAGATTTGAATGGCCCATATACTCACTTAAATACGCAAGGCAGGCATTTATATCTTTTCCTTCCTTTACCCATTGGTACAGCCGATGTGTTGCAAATGTATGCCGTAGGTCATAAAGTCTGGGACGGATCTCACCGTATCCGGATATACCTGCCGTCTGAAGGAACTTTCTGAATGTCGGAATAATCCACTCCATTGAGTACATTCCGTCACCTCGGACACTTGGACTCTGGAAGAAGTACCTGCGCTCAGGATGTATCGCTTCCACGCGCTGGTCGTAATTTCTGCACAGTTCACGCATATCTTCGGACAGGACAACAATTCTGTCCTTATGTCCTTTCGATTCAAGGATATTCACCGTCCCATCAAACAAGTTGACATCTTCTCTTCGGAGCCGTCTGGCTTCTACAGGTCTGAGACCGCAGCAGTAAATCATTCGGAATATTACAGATACTACCAGATGTTTTGTGGGCGATTTGAGGCTGGGTTGCAGAGAATCCATTTCCTTGAACAACTTGGACAAATCTTCTTTTGAATAAATGTACGGGATATGACGTCCGGTTTTCTTCGTGAGTTGGAGCGGCAAAAGATACGCCTGTTCTCCTACACTATTCATGTATTTAGCGAGTTCCCGGACCACAGATACCCTATTCAATCTGGACAGATTTTTCTCAGTCTTGGACTGTTCGGCCCATTTCATAGCTAACTCCGCAGTCAAGCAGGTCTCGTGCGGAAATTGCTCACGGCAGAATTTATCAAAAGTTCGAAGAATGCTTGCACTTCCGTGGTAGTCATGGCCGAGGGCTTGTTTCTTTTCAATCAAGCCGCAGATAAAAGGTGCAAATGCCCCCGTGAAAGTATATTTCATAACAGAGCCTCCTGAATAACCTCGATACCGTCAAGTCCGAGTGCACACATTGCCAGCTTGTCCCGGCTAATCCGCATATATGCTTTCATGGAGCCTATCTGCGTATGCCCTAAGATTTCTTTCACTATATCGATCGGTACTTCTTGGTTTATCATGGAACTGGCAACATACCTTCTGAAACTGTGAAAGCCTTTGCCGTCACCCGGAGTATAATCAACATCAGAGAGTTTCATATATTTTCTGAGCCGGTCTCCTGCAGCAGTCGAAGTCATAAAGTCAAACGGAATACGGGAACGCACAAAGAGCGCTGGGGACTGTGTTTTAGGCCGCTCGTGAAGGATATAGTTCGCAATGGCGTTTCCTACCGATGCTTCGAGAGGCAGGTGCAGTTCCACTCCGGTTTTGTTCTGTACGAAGCGTATTTCATGATGAATCCAGTCAATGTCCGAGAGTGTTAAGCGAACAATGTCCCCAGCTCTCAGTCCCAAACTGGCGGCAACAGCAAAAATAGCAGTATCGCGGAGCGATAAAGATGGATTTTTTGCCGCTGCATCCATGACGGTATGAACCTCTTTTGAGGAAAAGGCAGGTCGCAGCTTCTTTCGGGGTGCAGGACGAGTAGTCAATACGGCGCTGAAATCGCAGCAGTTTTGTATGGACACCAAGTATGCGCTCAGATGTTTCAATGTGTTGCGCACTCTGTCCATGCTCGATTTTCGTTGAGATGCGATGAACAGCAGAAAATCGTTGACATTTACTAAATTAATATCTTGGCAAGTATGGTAACCGCTGGCATCGAGGTATGCAAAGAATTTGCGGCAGACATTCTCCTCGTCCCGTAGACTCTCAAATCCAATGGCTCGTGTATTCGCTTCATGTTGACAGAAGCTACACAGGAGTTCTTGATAGTACGGAGTCAAGGGGATTTTTGGAGCAGGTCTAACACGTTTCCAAACGATTTTTCCGGTTTGGACATACTCCTCAAAGAGAACTGCAGCCTTTCTGACTTTCGCCCAGATTCGGTCGGCTACCAAGCCGTTTTCGTGTTCCAAGCGAAAACGATCCACAATTTCATTTGTAAAGGCAGCACTATACAATATCACCCCCTCGGAACGGTAGACCTTTATGATTGGCCACATTCCTTCGTAGTAGTAGTTTCGTATGCTGAACTTACCAAGCCCCAGAGCCCGCAATGCATCCAGCACTTTTGTGCATAGAACATCAAATACAATTTCATCGGACATAAAAACACCTCTGAATGCAGTTAGTCGACTTTCGCCGCCAACTCCATTATAGAGGTATTTTTATAATTTTTCTTATCTGGAGGTTATTTATGAACAACACACAAAAAGCATTGATAAACCAAGACGTTTGCGAACAGACCACGCCTAATCTCGGGATAACTCAA
>ERZ1026856.494-NODE-494-length-24795-cov-17.652708_pt1 | contig 24795 bp, 25 predicted proteins | sample MGYA00380158_ERZ1026856 | MGnify/ENA primary metagenome ERZ1026856 (study PRJEB33269, sample SAMEA4719794) | human gut metagenome | biome: human-associated habitat; feature: organic feature; material: feces | place: Cameroon | collected 2013-10 ...
CTGTTGTTATTTTACTTATTATATATATTAGATATAATTATAAGAAGGAGAAGGATATAAAAGATATAATTAAGTGTATAGAGCAGATTAATAAGAAAAATTATGAAATACAAATTGATTCAATTTCAGAAGATGAGTTATCAATTTTAAAAAATGAAATATATAAAACCACTATAATGTTAAAAGAAGCTGCTGAAAATTCTAGTAAAGATAAGCTTAATTTAAAAAAATCATTGGAAGATATTTCTCACCAATTAAAAACACCACTTACTAGTATATTAGTTATGCTAGATAATATTATTGAAGATTCTAATATGGAAGAAAAAATTAGAAATGATTTTATTGTTGATATAAAAAGAAATGTTTTAAATATCAACTTTTTAGTACAATCACTTCTAAAATTATCAAAGTTTGATGCTAATACGGTTCATTTTGTAAAACAAGAAAATGATTTGAAAACAATTGTTGAAGAATCAATTAAAAATGTTTCTACTTTATGTGATTTAAGAAATATAGATATAAAATTAAATATAAAAGAAAATTCTAAAATAATATGTGATGATAAATGGCAAATTGAAGCTCTTACTAATATAATTAAAAATGCTATAGAACATTCTAAAAATAATTCAAACATAATAATAAATATTGAAAATAATAATGTTTATTCTATGATTGAAGTAATAGACTTTGGTGAAGGTATAGCAAAAAAAGATATAAAACATATTTTTGAAAGATTTTATAGGGGTAAAAATACTAAAACTGATAGTATTGGTATTGGTCTTGCTTTAGCTAAAACAATTATAGAAGAGGATAAAGGTACTATATCAGTTGAGTCAAATAAATTAGAAACTAAATTCATTATAAAATATTATAAAATATAATTATGATATAAATGTTAAATCAAACTAAAGTGTACAATTATTACAATATAAAAAAGTAAATATTAAAAAGAAAGTAAATGCCTTGCTTTCTTTTCTTGTTATATTGGGGAAAATAAGTTAAAATTAAAGTATAAATAGGAGGTTTAATATGTTAAAAGATAAAGTAGCAGTTATAACAGGAGCAACTAGAGGAATAGGGTACGCTACTGCTAAAAAGTTTTTAGAAAACGGCTGTAAGGTAGTTATATTTGGTTCAAAAAGCGAAACTGTATCAAAGGCTTTAGAGAGTTTAAGAAAAGAAAATAAAGATTATGATGTAAAAGGATTCTATCCAGATTTAACTAATTTAAAAGAGGTAGAAGAAGTATTTAATAAAATAAAGGATTTATATGAGAAGATAGATATATTAGTTAATAATGCTGGAATAAGTGCTAGAGAAAGTATTTATGAATACAAGGAAGAGGATTTTAAAAAGATAATGGATTTAAATGTTAATGCGGTATTTAATTGCTCGAAGGCAGTAAGTCTAATTATGAAAGAAAATAAAGGTGGCGTAATACTTAATACATCATCTATGGTAAGTATATATGGACAGCCATCTGGATGTGGTTATCCTGCTAGTAAGTTTGCTGTAAATGGTCTTACTAAATCACTTGCAAGAGAACTTGGTAAAGACGGTATAAGGGTAAATGCAGTAGCACCTGGTATAATACTTACTGATATGATGAAAAGTGTACCAGATAGCGTAATAGAACCACTTATTAAAACCATTCCATTAGGTAGGATAGGAAGGGCTGAAGATGTTGCAAGTGCATTTTTATTTTTAGCTAGTGATATGGCAAGTTATATAACGGGAGCTATTTTGCCTGTTGATGGAGCGGCTAGGAGTTAGAAAATAATAAAACGAAGGAGATGTGCAAAGAATGTTTTTAGTAAACAAAGATTCAAAGATAACAGAGAAAATAAAAGAAGTAACTTTTAAAGAGTTCGGCCTTAAAGAGAGAAAAGATTTACAAGAATGGATAGCTAATAATCCTTCTATGCTAGGTGAAGAGTTATTGATTATTCAAAAAGAATTCGATGGTTTTAACGAAACTAATGAAAGACTAGATTTATTAGCTTTAGATAAATTTGGAAACTTAGTTATTATTGAAAATAAATTGGATGATAGTGGAAGAAACGTTGTATGGCAAGCCTTTAAATATGCTGGTTATTGTTATTCTTTAAAAAAAGATGATATAAAAAATATTTTTCAACAATACTTAAATAAAAATAATAAATCAGAGAATGCTGAAGATTTAATAACTGAATTTTTAGAAAAGGCGGACTTTTCTGAGGTTCAATTGAATCAGGATTTATCACAAAGAATAATATTGGTTTCCAGAGAATTCAGAAAAGAGGTTACAAATACCGTCCTTTGGGCAAGAAAGTATGGCATAAAAATTCAATGTATAAAAATGATGCCATATAACGTAGGAGAACAACTTGTAGTTGAAACAGACCAGATAATTCCAGTAAAAGATTTGGCGGAAATTATGATCAGCTATGATCAAAAATCTCAGGAAGATTATATGACAAAGGAAAATTTAGCAAATTGTCAAATAATACGTAATGAATTTTGGCATAAATTATTACCATATTTTAATAGCAAATCTAACATTTTTTCTGGTAGAAACATTGATTTAAATCAATATGATCATTGGATAAGTACAGGATGTGGAATGTCCGGATGTGTTTATAGTTTTGTAGTGACGAAGAATTATTGCGATGTAGAACTCGCATTATCTAGTTCGAATAAAGATTTTAACAAAAAGGTTTTTGATTATTTTTATGATAAAAAAGATAACATCGAAAATGAATTCGGTGACAAATTGTTTTGGGAAAGATTAGATGATAAAAAAATGAGCCGTATATCATATAGACTAGAGGAAGTTTCTATTTTTGATAAAGATGATTGGAATAAAATGATAACATTTTTGACTGAAAATATGATAAAGTTAGATAAGGTTTTAAAAAAATATATTAATAGTTATTCAAGAAAAAAATAAAGTCATATCAACACAATGAATAGATGTGGTTCTTAATAATGATATTTAAATTGATTAATTAATATAATAAAAAATATAATTGATGATAATTTAGATGAATTTTCTAAAGAAGAGCAACAAGAATTGTATAAAAAGATAAATTATGCAATAGATGCAGGAACTAAGTCAAAAAGTAAAAAGAAAATGCTAAATTTAATTAAAGAATTAAAAAACATAGAATAACTTTAACAAATGAAGAAGAAGTTATTACAGCAATAAATAATGGGTTTGAGTAGTTAAAGTATGAAAAATGTTAAAATTTAGTGTGTAAGTATTAAATCCTCCTGAAGAGAGCATTTAACCGTGCTCTCATTTTTTATGCCCGTTTTATAAGGGTTTGCGAGGCATCAAGTTTACTAAAATAATTTTAGGTACAATTTAGGTACAAAAAAGTTGAGTTTTAAAATAGTTCATTGAAGAAAAGTGACGTAAATGGCAAAAATCTTCAATGGATTTTTTTACAATGATACGGACAATATTGATTTTATCCGTATGATTGTAATGCATTATACCGCAAACGGTAGGATATAATTGTTATAAAATCATGGTATAATACATTATGAGGAGATGACTTATGGAAAAGAAAGAAGAAATCATAAGTAATAAAATCAAATGTAAAAAATGCGGAGATATCATAGAGTCTAAAAGTACAAATGATTATAAGAAATGTTCTTGTGGAACAGTTGCAGTAGACGGCGGTAAAGATTATTTAAAAAGAATTGGCAATGAAGAAGATTATGAAGATATATCTGAAATAAAGAAATAATAAAAACATCAACCTTGTATACTCCTAAATAAAAAAATATGGTATAATTTAAATAGAATAGGTAAGGTAGGTGAGTCTATGGAAAAATATGAAATCAAAAAAGCAGAAGTCGATTTTAAGTTTATACAAGATGAACCTATTGTTCGTGGATCAAGAAAAAAGATGTTAGCTATTAATAATAAACGTGAGATTGCAATGTTCAAATATGAACGTGAAGATTATGATTGCAGTGAAGCTTGTTCTGAAAAGTTAGCATATGAAATCGCTAAAGTATTGGGATATGATTGTGCAAAAATTGAATTGGCAGTTGATAATGATAATAAGATTGGAGTTTTAAACTATTATTTTTCTGATAGATTTAATGCTCCTCATACTGATATTGTTGCATATTTAAATAAAGATACTAAAGAGCGAAATAATTATTATACTATTTCAAATATTAAATCTGTATTAGATGATATAGATATTGATCTATTTAAGGGTTTTGTTAAGATAATGATTTTTGATGCGTTAATAGGGGAACAAGATAGGCACGAAGAAAATTGGGGAATTACAGAAAAGCAAGGGGAAAATTTTATTTCACCTTTATATGATAATGGTGATAGTTTACTAAGAGAGTTTAGAAACCCTGCAAATGCACAAAAATATTATGACGGTATAAAAGATTTTAATGCATATATAGATAGAAGTCAGACAATAATATACAAGGAAGACAATAAAAGCAAATATAAGCATTTTGAATTGATTAAATATTTATACGATAATTTTCCACAATATGTTATACCTGAAATAAATAATTTAAAGAAACTTACTGATGAAATAATAGAGGAATTAGTTAATAAAATACCAGATGAATTGTTGACTAATGAGCATAAAAAATATATAATAATGTACTTAATCAGACGAAGAGACATACTATTAAATATAAAGTAAAAAGAGGTGATAGTAATGAAAGAAGAATTATGGTTAATTTGGAAAGATTCAACTTCACGTAGAAGATATAAAATTGGATCATTAATTAAAGAAAATAATAGATATAGTTTTACTTATGTTAATCCAGAATTAGATGACGCCAAAACAGTTGGTTTTAAATATTTTCCAGGCTTTGAAGATTTAAAAAAATCATACGAAAGTGATACTTTATTTACAAATATTTTGACAAGATTGCCAAATGAAACAAGACCAGATTATTTAGAAATTTTAAATTGTTACAATTTAGAAAAAGACTCAGATGATTTTGATATTTTGAAAGCAACACGTGGAAGAACATTAACAGATAACTATGAATTTGTTCCGGCTTTTGATCCAAACAAAATTGAATTCGATGTTGCTGGAACAAGTCATTGCAGTGATGTAGAAGAATGTAAAAACTATCTTAAGGTTAATAAAAAACTATATTTAGATCCAGAACCAGAAAATTTAAAAGATCCGAATGCAATTAAAATTATTTTTAAAGAAAATGATAAATCATATCATTTAGGCTATGTGCCAAGATATTATTGTAAAGAACTATTAGTAGAATTAAAAAAAGGCACTCAGTATTCCGCAATGATCCAAAGTTTGAATTTAGAATCACAATTAAGTGATGATAATATTACTGCTAATGTTAAACTTATTCTTAACATTTAATTAGTGCACATTTATGTGTGGTATTTCGCTCTGATGAGCGCGCCTCCAAAATGGAGGCTTTTTGATTGGAAAAAAATCGACCTTTTTTGCTTTAAATATATACTGTTTTATGTGAATTTGATATAATTAATATGTGAGGCTATGGAATAGCACCTCTTCTAATTATAAAAATGGGAGGAGGTGAAAAAATGGTACAAAAAAACATTCATGTTATAAAAAACAATGATGTATGGCAAGTAAAGAGAGAAGGTAGCCAAAGAGCATCAAAAAACTTTGATACTCAAAAGGAAGCAATACAATATGCTATTCCGGGCGCAAAAAAAGATCACGTAGAAGTTGTAATCCATGGTCGAGATGGAAAAATACGTGATAAAGACTCTTACGGCAATGATCCAATTCCGCCAAGAGATAGAAAATATTAAAACTTATCCAAAACAGAAGATCTCTATTCTATATTTAAAGTATAACATAAATAGTTACTTAAATGAAATAGCCTCACATAATTTTTATGAAACTTTACACATCAGTGTCATCCTCTAAGCTATCTATAACAGAAACAACAGAGTCGAGGGCTGTACTAAACATATGTGAATATGTGTTTAGTGTTTCCTCGATTTTTGTATGCCCTAAATATTTTGCAACTAATGTAACATTAGCGTCATTGTTAATAAGTAGTGATGCACATGAATGTCTAAAGTCATGAATCCTAATAACCTTTAAACCAGCTAATGTAGTAAAACAATCCAAGATATATCTTTAGAAGAAATCAGAAGAGCTAAAGAAATAAGAGATAAACAAAATGGATAAGCTAGATTTTGTAGAAGGAATTAAAATACTATCATCTTGTTATCAAAAAGTAATTAGTAATGATGATATTTCAATATGGTATGAAATGTTACAAGATATAGAATCAGAAGCATTTAAAAAAGCAATTATAGAACTATGTAAAGAAAGAGCTTATATGCCAACTATACATGATATCTTAGATAAAACTAAAATAGTTAAGAATAATTACTATTTATCTATTTTAGAACAAATGAAAAAAGATGGCTACTTCAGATTAGGAGTAGTACCATTATCACCTGAACAAGAAGATAGAAACTATGGTAAATCAATTAGATGGATAGAAAGAGGAATCATACCTGGATTTTTATTAGAAGATATGCAAAAGTATATTAATCGTGGTAAAAAATTAAATAGTAAAAACCATTATCAAATAGAACACAGTTAGTCCCCCCTAGGGTACAGCAAGAAAAAAATAAAAAATATCAAGACCGACAGCCCACCTATATTCACACAAATTTAATTTTTCCGTGAGTTTTTTGGAAAGTAAAAAGAGTATTAGAACAAAAAATAATACTCAATTTTTTTAAAATTTAATGGTTCTTCACTAATAATTTCTAAAGAATACTTCATTCTTAATAATTTAATTACTTCAGCTTTAACTTTATCATAATCTTCATCATCGTTAACATTAAATATATCTTTAGCTGAATTATAATGTTGATAAAATGTAGCTTCCCACATAGCATTCCTACTATAAGAACTAGCTATATAAAATGCAATTACTTCAGGCATAACATAAGTAATAATATACTCATGATAATTATCATAAAAAGGATTAATTACTTTCTCTAATACTTCATCGGAAATATCCTCATCAGTACATTTTCTAATCATACAATTCCTCCAATTCCTTGTATTAATCACTTAAAAATTGATTTTTTGCAACAATTTATGTCAATTTATTTTAAAAATAGACAAATTATGTTATACTTATTATAGTAAGGAAAGTAAGGAGAAATGATATGGAAGAAAAGAATGAATTGTTAGCTTCAGCAAAGTTAACATCAAAAGGACAAATTACTATTCCGAAGATTGTTCGAGAAACATTAAATATTGAAGAAGGAGATTCTGTAATCTTTTATTTGGATGAAAAAAAGAATATAAAGATTTCAAACAGAAAGGATTGCAAAGTCACTCCAGACAGTGATAAAGAACAAGTGGTAGTAAAGAGAGGTAATAAGTAATGAGTAATATAACAAAAATAGTAAGTGAAAAAGCTTCATTGATATGGAGCATAGCAGATAAATTGGTAGGTGTATATAAACCACACGAATATGGAGATGTTATTCTGCCTTTGACAGTATTAAAAAGATTTGATTCAGTTTTATCTGATACAAAAGATAAAGTTTTAGAAATGGCCAAAAAATATCCTGAAACATTTGCAAAAAGAGATTTTATTCTTAAAGAAACCGCAGGGCAAAAATTTTATAATACTTCAAAATATGATTTTAAAAAGTTGTTAGACGATCCAGATAATATTGAAGAAAACTTCTATAATTATATAAATGGATATTCAGATGAAGTTAAAGATATTATTAAAAATTTTGATTTAAATAAGCAAATTGAAAAAATGGCTGGTAATGGAATTTTATATCAAGTAATAGATACATTTAATTCTGAAAAAGCAAATTTACATCCAAACTATGTTTCAAATATTGAAATGGGATATATATTTGAAGAGATAATAAGAAGATTTAATGAACTTTCTAATGAAGAGGCAGGGCAACATTATACACCAAGAGAAGTTATTGAATTAATGGTTAATTTAATATTTGAGGATGAAGAAGAATTAGCAGATTCTTCAAAGATAAAAACAGTATATGATGGTGCCTGTGGTACGGGCGGAATGCTTACTGCTAGTATGGAATATGCAAAAAAATTAAATTCATCATCAAGAATGTTATGTTATGGACAAGAGTTAAACGCTCAAACATATGCTATTTGTAAAGCTGATATGTTAATTAAAGGAGAAGATTCCAATAATATAAGACATGGAAATACCTTATCTGGAGATTTATTTCCAGGTGAAACTTTTGATTATATTATAATGAATCCACCATTTGGAATTGAATGGAAAAATGAAAAAGCTGCAGTATTAAAAGAAGCAGAAAAGGGTAGTGATGGAAGATTCCCAGCAGGAACACCGGCAATATCCGATAGTCAACTATTGTTCTTACAAAATGCAGTATCAAAAATGAAACCAGAAGGTTCTAAAATTGCAATAGTACATAATGGATCAGCATTATTTAAAGGAGATGCTGGATCTGGAGAATCTGAAATAAGAAGATATGTTATAGAAAACGATCTATTAGATTGCATTATTCAATTACCTAATGATATGTTTTATAACACAGGAATAGCAACTTATATATGGATTTTATCAAATAAAAAACCAGGACATAGAGTTGGCAAAGTACAATTGATAAATGCATCAGATTTTTATAATAAAATGAGAAAAAATTTGGGAAGCAAAAGAAATGAATTATCGAAAGAACACATTGATAATATTACTAAAATATATGGTGACTTTGTTGAAAATGAATATTCAAAGATATTTGAAAATGAATATTTTGGATATAGAAAAGTAACAGTTTTACAACCAGAATTAAATGACGATGGAACACCAAAGAAAAATAAAAAAGGAGAATATATTCCTAATAAAGAATTAACAGATACCGAAAATATTCCACTTCAAGAAACGATTGAAGATTATATGAATAGAGAAGTAATCCCATTTGCTAAATATGCTTACATTGATGAATCTAAAACCAAGATAGGATATGAAATATCTTTTACTAAATATTTTTACAAATATCAAGAACCACGTAAAACAGAAGATATTATGAGCGAAATTCTTGAACTTGATAGAAAACTTGACGGTGTTTTAAGGGAGTTACAGGAAAATGAGTAGAGTTTTAGTTGATAGTGGTATTAAATGGATTGGTTCACTGCCTAATACATGGAGTATTACAACTGTTAATAAGATTTTTTATCGAAGGAAAGAAGTCAATGATGTAGAAAATCCAACAGTCTTATCATTAGCTAGAGATGGAGTAAAAATAAGAGATATTTCGACTAATGAAGGACAATTAGCAGAAAGCTATGATAATTATCACAAAGTGTATAAGGATGATTTGATGATTAATCCAATGGATTTAATAAGTGGAGCTAATTGTAGTATGTCTGAAATAGAAGGTGTAATTAGTCCGGCTTATATTAATTTAGCTAGTAAGGCCAATATATATCCAAAGTATTATGATTATTTTTTTAAATATCAATACTGGATTAAGGCAATGTTTGCCCACGGTAAAGGAGTTTCTTTTAATAATCGCTGGACAATAAATTGGGAAACTATGGCAAGTTATAAATTGCCTTATCCTAAACTATCTGAACAAAGAGAAATATCGAAATTTTTAGATAAAAAGTGTTTAATTATAGATAAGACAATTAACAACAATAATAAAGAAATTGAGTTGTTAGAAGAGTATAAAGTATCAATTATATCAAATGCCATAGATAGTGAAAACAAATATAACACAAAACTTAAAAGACATGTTACCTATATAAAAGGATATGCCTTTAATTCTATAAATTTTACAAAGAGAGGCATACCTGTGGTAATGGTTGGCAACATGAAAGAGAATACTATTACAGATGTTGAAAATTACATTAATGAAGATGCTTTTTATAAAAAATATCTTTTATTAAAGGATGATCTTATTATTTCAACAGTTGGAAGTAATCCTACTGTTATTAATTCAGCAGTAGGAAAAGTGTCAATAATTCCAGAAAGGTATAATAATAGTTATTTAAATCAAAACATGGCAAAGCTTATAGCAAATGATAATTTGGAAACAAAATATTTATTTTATATTTTTAAAACAAAAAGATGTAGAGAATATTTGAATCTTATTGCTCACGGAACAGCAAATCAATCAAGTATTAATGTGGCTGATATTTTAGATTATAGATTATTTTTTCCACCATTAGAAAAGCAGAAAAATATAATAAAAAAGTTAGATAAGCAATGTTCTAAGCTTGATGAAGTTATTAATTATAGAAAACAAATAATAGAAAAATTAGAAGAATATAAAAGATCACTTATTTATGAATGTGTGACAGGAAAAAGAGAGGTGTAGTATGGAAACTCAAGAAAAGAATTTTGAAGAATCAATTGAAAAATATTTAGTTACTAAAGGTGGATACCACATTAGTGATGGATTAGGATATAATAGATTAAAAGGATATAATCCAAAAGTATTAATTGATTTTATTGCATCTACTCAAGACAAAAAATGGATGAAATTAATGTCTATCCATGGTGAATATACTAAAGATTATTTCTTAAAAAAAGTTGAAGAACAGATAAAGGAACATGGATTACTTTCTACTTTAAGAGATAAAATTAAACTTGATGGTATGGAATTTAGATTAGTATTCTTTAAACCTGAAACATCAATGAATCCTGAATTAGAAGAATTATACGATGGTAATATATTAGAATGTGTAAGACAATTGCATTATTCTATGGATAATGAAAATAGTGTTGATATAACATTATTTGTTAATGGATTTCCAATTGTAATAATGGAATTAAAAAATCAATATACAGGACAAGATATAAATAATTCAATTCATCAATTTAAATTTGATAGAGATCCGGAAGAACCAATATTTAGATTTAATGAGAGAAGTTTAGTATATTTTGGCGTTGACTTGTTTGAATGCGTAATGACTACCAAACTTGCAAAAGGTGGTACATATTTCTTGCCATTTAATCAAGGATCTAATGGAGCTGGAAATGTTGGTGGCGCAGGTAACCCAAATAATCAAGATGGATTTGGAACTGCATATTTATGGGAGAAAGTTTTATGTAAAGACTCTTTATTAGAGATATTACAAAAATATATGCATTTAGATTATGAACCAACAAAATCATGGCGAGTAGGAAAAATGATATTTCCAAGATATCATCAATTAGATGCAGTAACAAAACTTGTTGCAGATGCCAAATCAAATGGTAGTGGTAAAAATTATTTAATCCAGCATAGTGCAGGATCAGGAAAATCAAATTCAATAGCATGGCTTGCATATAGACTATCTTCATTACATGATAATAATGACAATAAAGTGTTTGATTCAGTAATCGTTGTTACAGATAGAAAAGTATTAGATAGTCAACTACAAAATACAATTTATCAGTTTGATCATGTACCAGGAACGGTAGTCAAAATAGATAAAGGGAAGACTTCAAAAGATTTATTAGAAGCAATTAATGATGGAAAAAAAATAATAATTACTACATTACAAAAATTTCCTAGAATATATACAGAAATAAATAGTGTAGATAAGAAATTTGCTGTTATAGTTGATGAAGCACATTCTTCTCAAACTGGAGCAAGTGCTTCTAAATTAAAAGAAGGATTAGGAAATATTGAAGAAGTATTAGAAGAATATGCAAGAAGCGAACTAGCAGAAGAAAATAATAGAGTTGAAGATGATGATCTTTTAATGAATGAATTGGCTTCTCATGGAGATCATTCTAATATGTCATTCTTTGCTTTTACTGCTACACCAAAAGATAAGACATTACAAATATTTGGAACTAAATATCCAGATGGTAGTTATAGACCATATCATGTATATTCAATGCAACAAGCAATTGAAGAAGGTTTTATTCTCGATGTATTAAAAAATTATATGACATATGATATGTATTATAAAATTGTTAAAAGTGCGGCAGAAGATCCAGAAGTTAAAACTTCAAAAGGAATGAAAGCTATTGCAAGATATGAATCACTGCATCCACATAATTTAAGCCAAAAAGCTGCAATAATGATAGAACATTTCTTAAATACAACAAGATATAAAATTGGTGGAAAAGCTAAAGCAATGGTGGTTACACCATCAAGATTACATGCAGTAAGATATTTAAAAGAATTTAGAAAATATATTAAAGATCATAACATAACAGATGTAGATGTTTTAGTAGCTTTCTCAGGTGATTTAAATGATGACGGAGAAATAGTAAGTGAAGAAAAATTAAATATTGATTATAAGGGAAATAATGAACATATTAAAGAAAATCAATTACCAAGGAGATTTAATGAATCATATAATGTATTAATTGTTGCAGAAAAATATCAAACAGGTTTTGATGAACCTTTATTACATACAATGTTTGTTGATAAGCCTTTATACGGTGTAAAAGCAGTTCAAACTCTTTCAAGATTAAATAGAACATGCCCAGGTAAGACTGATACATTTGTGCTTGACTTTGTTAATACAGCAGATGAAATTAGAGATTCATTCCAACCATATTATCAAGCAACCAATTTAACAGAAGGTGTAGATCCAAACAATGTTTATGCAATTTATAAAAGAGTAGAAGCATATAGATTGTTTTCTGAGGACGAAGCTCTTGAGTTTGCAAAAGTATATTATAGTGGTAAGGAAGATATGTCTAAATTAAATTTCTATTTATATCCTGCTAGAAAAAAATATATGGATATGAAGAAAGAGGATCAAAGAGAATTTAAGTCTATTCTTCAAGCATTTATTAGAAGCTATGGATTTGTAGTTCAAGTGGCCAGAATGATGGATAAAGATATTCAAAGTAAGTATATTTTTTGTAAATATTTGAATAAAACATTACCTAAAGAACATGAAACAGTAATTGATTTAGATGATAAAATTGAACTTGAATATTACAGATTAGAAAAGAAATTTGAAGGATCTATTGAATTAACTTCTGAAGAAGGAGAACTTAATCCTCCAAAGGGTATGATAGGTAAGAAGGAAGAAGAAAAAGAACCATTAAGTGTACTTGTTGATAAAATAAATCAAAGATACAAAACTAATTTTACAAATATGGATAAAGTAATGGAGCAAATTACACAAGATTTCTTAGATGATGAAGAAATGGTAAATCTTGCTAAGCATAACGATCCTGAGTCATTTAGAAAAGTATATAATGATGAATTTCAAAGAAAAGCATTTAAGAGATATCAACAAAATACTGATATGTTTGAAAAGATGATGTCAGAACCAGGGTATATGGAAGACTTTATGACAAGTATGTTCAAGTTTATTTATGATAAGTTGAAGAATAAAGAAGAGAAATAAGTTCGTTTTAATACGGACTTTTTTGGTTTGTTTAGGTAAAAAATGGTTTATTCTATGTTATAATATTATATATAGGTGATTACTTATGATGATTAAAGTAGTAGCATGTTTGATTGAAAAAGATAATAAAGTTCTCATTGCGAAACGTTCAACTGGTGATCCTAATGTTTTGGGTAAATGGGAATTTCCTGGAGGAAAGGTAGAACCTAATGAAGACGAAAAACATGCAATTGAAAGAGAAATAAAAGAAGAATTTGAATTAGAAATAAAGGCTAATAAATACTTAGTGAATAATATATGTGAATATCCTAAAAAAACTGTTGATTTGAGATTATACAGTTGTGAATATATTTATGGTGATTTTAATCTTCATGATCATTCAGAATATAAATGGGTAGAAAAAGATAATTTATTAAATTATGATTTAGCACCTGCTGATATTCCGCTTGCTAAATATGTTAAGGAGAAATAATTATGAGTACTTTAAGAGAGATTGTTTATAACTCAGTTATTGCTATTCATAGAAGAACTGGAAAAGAGTGGATTCCACTAAAAGAAATCTATGAAGAAGTTGACAAAAACAGAGATGTAGGTATAAATAATGGTGGTGCTTCAGTAAGAGCAGCATTAGAAACACATAGTGCATTATCAGAAGCATTTTCTGGAACAGAAGAATACATTCTAAAAGAAAAAGGATCAGGTCTATATAAATCAATATATTATGATCAAATAAAATTTATAAACAATATGAATATTGGTGATGTATTTACACGAGATCAACTTATGGCAATTTTTAAAATAAGTGGTCAGTCAGGCATAATGAAAACTAATTCATTAAACTGTTTAGTATTAACAACATCAGAAGAAAATGGTGTATATGGTGATAGTTTAGTTGAAAACGGTTTTATTACATATACTGGAGAAGGATTAACAGGAGATCAAACTATCACAAAAAACAATAAAACAATTTATGAATCAAACGAAAATGATTTACCAATGTATTTATTCTCTAAAGATAATAATAAAAAATATATTTTCGAAGGGCAAGTTAAACTATGTGCTGAACCATATCAAGTTGTAGAAAAGGACATAGATGGAAACGATAGATTCGTATGGAAATTTCCTTTATCAATTGTATATCCAAATGATTATAATTTTGAAAAAGATGAAAAATTTAGCGAAATAGTTTATGAAATAACTGAAATCGAAAGCAAAGTATATTCTGATATGATTGAGGAACAAAATGATTTGGAATATAGGGAAGGTAAAATAAATATAAGAAAGTATAGGAAAACAGATAAAAAAATACAAAGAACTAAAAAGCCGGACTATATAGCTGAAGAAATCATAAAAACAAATCAGGGTATTATAAATGAGAAAGTTGTATATGAAAATGAAATCAGGCACTTAATGGAAGAAGAAGCTCAAGAACAAGTTAGGAAAATGGAAGAATTTTTTAATAATAAAAAAGAGAATGAAGGATTTGATATTTTATCATTTGAATTAAATGAAAATGGTGAATATGTTGAAAAATATATTGAAGTCAAATCAACAAAGGGTAATGAAGGAACACCAATTGATATTACGTCTGATGAAATAGATTTTGCAAAAAAACATATAGATAATTATTATTTGTATAGGATAATTAATAGTGAAAGTAAAGACCGTTATCTAAAAATAGTAAGAGGTAAAGATCTATTCAATAATACGGATTATAATTTTGTTCCAACAAGTTATAAAATATATTCAAATTAAAGGCCCAGAAAATTTAATTCTGAGCTTTTTTATTTGATAAAAGTAATTTTTGTTGCAATAATTATAATTCTATGAAGATCATCAACTTCAATATAACCTTTTATGCCAATTAAATCATTTTCTTTGATGTAATTATCTAATTCTTTTTGAAAACCTTTTGAAATATTTATTCTGACAATTTGATGGTTTTCTAAACCTTCAATTTTTAAGAGTAATTCTTCATTTTCAATACCTTTAAAGCATCCTGAAATAACAACACTATTAACCATATAATCCTCCTTTTTAATAGTTGTTGTATTAATCACTTAATTATTGATATTAGTCAAGTTATTTGTGATATAATATTAGTTAAATTTAGGGGGAATAATATGTACAAAGATATAGAAGAAATATATAAGAAAAAAAGTCCATATAACATTATTAAAAAAAGAACGTTTTGGATATATGTTGTATTTATATTGATTTCATTAATATTCAATTTTTTAAATAAAGTAGTACCAATGATCTTAGTGTTTATAGCTATGTTATTAATTATGAAAGTTGTAAGTGAAAAGGTATTAGATACAAAATTGCATTTAAGTATAGGTAAAAGAAACGAAAATGAGATAACATTACCATTTATTATTAGAAATGCTGAAAAAGAACTATTTAAAGATTACTTTATAAAAAATAATATGTATAATGAAAAAACACTTTTATGCATAATTGATCACTATAGGAATATGATTAAAAATAAAATGGTTGGAGGCAATTTGTTAGCTATATTGTCAATTGCTATTCCAGCAATACTTTCATTTTATACTAAAGATGGCTTTGACTTTAATGGTTTGGCAATTGCACTACCATATCTAATAAGTTTTAGTATCGTAATAATAATGTTATACTTTTCATATAGTCAATTTATAGAAGTAAAGAAATTTTTAAAAGGTGAAGATGGTATGATTGAAAGATTAGAAGAAATATTTAGTGAATTATATATTGAATGTATTAATACAAATATTGTAGATAAAAAGAAGGAATCTAAAAAACAAGTTAAGAAAAAATCAAAGGCATCGAAAAAGTAATTGATGTCTTTTTATGTACAATTTAGGTACAAAAATACTAAAAAGCCACGGTAAATGACGGTTTATGCCAATATAAAAAGGCCCATATTTAAAGGGTTTAATACAATTTGGTCTCTTCTAACTGAAGGAAGCAAGCCCCCTGAAGAAAGCATATTCCTTTTAAAATCTAACAAACACTAGCAAATGCTAGTCTTTTTTGATATATTAAATACATGAGGTGATTTTTTATGTATGACGTAATTATAGTAGGAGCAGGAGCATCAGGGTGTTTTTTAGCACTTACATTAAAATATAAAAATCCAAATTTAAAAGTAGCTTTAATAGAAAAGAATGACAAACTAGGCAAAAAACTATTAATAACTGGTAATGGAAGATGCAACTTAGGTAACACGAACATAACGGTAGATAATTATAATAGTTCTTCATCATTAAATAACTTTATCAGTCAGTTAAAAGAAAATGATTATTTAAACTACCTTAAAAACTTTGGAATTTTAACAAAGAAAGAAGATACATCAACAAGATTATATCCATATTCTAATCAAGCAATAACCGTTTGTAAGTCATTTGAAAGAGCATTAGAAAAAGAAAAAGTTAATGCAATATACAACTATGATGTAAAAGATGTGGCTTATAAAAATGGCTGTTTTGTAATCAATAATAACCTAATGGGTAAAAAAGTGGTTATTGCAACCGGTGGAAAAACTTATCCAAAAACAGGCTCTACTGGAATGGGATATAACATATTAAAATCATTTGGTCACACTATAACAAAGTTATATCCATCTCTTACTTATTTAAAAACAAATTATAAATACATAAAAGATTTACAAGGAGTTCGTGCTGATGTGGTAGCTAAATTGAACGTTAATGATAAAACAATTTTAACAGAAAAAGGGCAAATACAGTTTACAAAAGATTCGTTATCAGGCATATGTATATTTAATTTATCAAGATATGTAAGCAAATACTTAGAAGAGGGTAAGAAAGTAGATGTTGTAGTAGACTTAGTTCCTGATTACGATGAATCATATATTAATAATTATTTAAAAGAATTTGATAGCTACAACGTATCTGATGCTATAAGCTGTATTTTAAATAAAAAAATAGCAGACGTAATAACAAAAAACTTAAAACTATCAAATAAAACGATATGTGACATAAGTAAAACAGAACTAGAAAACATTTCATACACATTAAAAAACATGCATTTTAATATAACTTCAACTGGGGACTTTGAAACATCTCAGGTAACCTTGGGAGGAGCTTTATTAAGTGAGTTTACTAACCATTTAGAATCTAAAAAAATAAGCGGATTATATGCTTCTGGAGAAGTGTTAGACGTAGATGGTATATGTGGAGGTTATAACCTTTCCTGGGCTTTTACAAGTGCTTTAATAGTAGCAGAAGGTATACTAAAAGATAATCTAAAATAAATTATTGGATTATCTTTTTTTCTTGTTTAATAATTTAAATAATAGTATAATAAAATTATAAAGAATAGGAGAAGTAATATGAAACAAAGAAAAAAGAAAAAAATGAGTAAAAAAGCAAAAATAATATTAGTTGTAATTTTATTACTTATAATAGGTGTTTTAGGATGCTTTTTACTAACAAATGATAAAGAAATAGAAAAGAAAATTCCAAAAAAGAAGAAAATTACAAAAGAAGAAGAACAAATAAAAGTAGTTGATTTAAGTTCTACCGAAAGACCAATTGCAGTAATGATTAACAATAATAAAGCAGTTTGGGGATACCAAGCAGGCATACAAGATGCATACATAACATATGAAATGATAGTAGAAGGCGGAATAACTAGAATGATGGCTGTATTTAAAGATAAGAATACAGAAAGGATTGCATCAGTTAGATCATCAAGACACTATTATTTAGATTATGCTTTAGAAAATGATGCAATATATGCACACATAGGTTGGAGTCCTAGGGCAGAAAGTGATATTAAAACTTTAAATATTCCAGCGGTAAACGCAAATAATTCAAGTGCATTTACATGGGATAATAGTTTAAGAAGAATATCTAAAGAGCACAGAGCATACACAAGCATAGCAAAAATAAAAGAGGCAGCACAAAAAAGAGGATACAGATTAACATCTGATCAAAAATTACTTCTAACATACCAAGCAAAATCACTTGATCTTGCAAACTATGAAGGTGCTGTGCCAGCAAGTACGGTTAGAATTCCGTATTCCACATCTCACGTAACAAGTTATTCATATGATTCTGAAAACAAGGTATATAAGAGATATCAAAACGGATTAGAACATAAAGACTATGTAACAGGAACGCAGTACACAGCTAAAAACATAATAACTTATAAGGTTCATAATTACACACTAAACGATGGATATGCAGGTGGAAGACAAGATTTAAATAACATTGGAACAGGTGATGGATACTATATTTCAGAAGGATATGCTATTCCAATTACTTGGTCTAAAGAGTCAAGATCTAGTAAAACTGTTTACAAAGTTAAGGCAACCGGAAAAGAATTAGTGGTAAATGATGGTAATACATTCATCCAAATAGAACCAGCTAATCAAACTTTAACAATAGAATAGATATTATTATATGGCATATAATTACTTAGGTGATTATATGTCTTTTATTTATCTTTTTTTAATAGGAATACTAATTGGTACTGCAATGATAATTCCAGGCGTAAGCGGCGCTGTTATTGCGGTTATATTTGGTGTTTATGATAAATTAATTTCATCACTAACTAACTTATTTAAGGATTTTAAAAAAAATATGCTTTTTTTAAGTGTTTTAGGAAGTGGAATATTAGTTGGAGCAGTATGGTTTAGTAATGTTATGATGTTTTTATATGAAAAATGTGAAATTGCAACTAAACTTTCTTTTGTTGGCTTGATATTAGGTGGTGTACCTTATTTAATTAAAGAAATAAAATCAAAAGATAATGAGAAAATTAATTTTTTAGCACTTTTGTTGACGTTTATATCATCTGTTTTATTTTGGTATATTTCACAAAATGTTTTAAATATTAATTTTAATGTAGAAAGTAGTTCTTATTTAGTAAAATTTTTACTGCTTTTCTTATCTGGAATAATTTATTCTATAGGTAAAATAATACCTGGAGTTAGTGGCTCATTTTTGCTTATTATAATTGGTATGTATGAATTTGTTTTATCTTTAATTTCTAATCCAATTCATATGGTAGTAAGAAATTTTAACAAAGTTGTGCCTTTTTTACTTGGTTTTATTTTTGGAATTATCATCTTACTTAAATTAATTAATAATTTTTTAGAAAAAAAATTCAGTTTAACTTATAGCATAATAATTGGATTTGTATTAGGATCTATCTGGGCATTAGTACCTAAGTTTAACTTTTCTAAAGAATATGTTATAGGAATAATTATAATGATATTTAGTTTTACTTTGTCTTATAAATTATCAAAAAAGTAGTAAAAAATAAAAAAAATAGGTAATGGTACTTGACAATATTGTTAAATTTTTAGTATACTTAAAGAGCCTTATTTAAAAAGGGTAACACGGTTCCGTGGTGTAGGGGTTAACACGTCTGCCTGTCACGCAGAAGATCGCGGGTTCAAATCTCGTCGGAACCGCCATTTTTTTTATAAAAAAGTATGTATTTGGCTCTGTAGCTCAGTCGGTAGAGCACAGGACTGAAAATCCTGGTGTCGGCAGTTCGATCCTGCCCGGAGCCACCATTTGAAAGATAACAACCATTTTGGTTGTTCTTTTTTTGCTTTTTTTTATACAGGATCGTATCTAAATAATATTATATGATTATAACTATTAAAACCAGGATTTTAATTCCTGTTTAAGAAAAAAAGAAACTTAAAAAAAGTCTCTTAATATCTATTTTTTGCTTACTTTCTTAGTTGTTTTATTATTCTTTTTTAGTTCTTCTCTAATTTCTTTTAAAACACTTAGCTCAGTTTCTTCTATTTTTTCTTTCTTAATATCCTTCTTTTTTTCTAATTTACTAGTAACATCCGATAATTTATTTACTATTTTAACAAAAATAAATACACAAAATGCTATTATAAGAAAGTCTATTACGTTTTGAATAAACATTCCATAAGTTATTTTTGCATCTCCAATCTTTATTGAAAGATTACTAAAATTAATACCACCAATCAAAGCTCCTATAATGGGCATTAAAATATCATTAACAAGCGATGATACGATTTTACCAAATGCGCCTCCTATAATAACTCCCACTGCTAAATCAACAACATTACCTTTAGAAATAAACTTTTTAAATTCTTGCAACATATTTTTCCTCCTTTTTAATTATAACATAACTTTTATAAATTCATAAAATACTATTGAAAAAAAGTTTTTAAAGTGTTATAATTACTAGCGATGCGATGGTGCTAGGTTAGTGAAATTTTTCCTGACACCTTGTTGTTAAAATTATGCGCTCGTAGCTCAGCTGGATAGAGCACTTGGCTACGAACCAAGGGGTCAGGGGTTCGAATCCCTTCGAGCGCGCCATTTATTTATAAAGATACTTGCATTAGACACGCAGTGCGGTATTGACAACTTTAAAAGCAGTATGATATAATCATTTTGCAATTCGGAAAGTAGCACAATTTGGTAGTGCACGCGGTTTGGGACCGTGAGGTTGCAGGTTCAAATCCTGTCTTTCCGACCATTTAGAATTTAACTACTCATAAAAGAGTAGTTTTTATTTTATAAAGCTTAATGTTTTATAAAAATTTAATAACTAAATATGTTATAATACTTAAAAAGAAAAATTTTATAAGGCATAAGGTATTTTACAAAGAAAGTGATTGTTATATATCTAAGTTAAGGAGAAAATTATGAAATTAGTATCATGGAACGTAGCAGGATTTAGAGCTTGTTTAAAGAAAGGATTTGAAGATTTTTTTTATTCATGTGATGCTGATATATATTGCCTTCAAGAGGTAAAAGCAGAAAAAGATCAAATAGACTTTGAACCAAAAGATTTTTATTGTTACATAAATCCAGCGGATAAAAAAGGGTATTCGGGAACTCTTATTTATACTCTTTATAAACCAATAAACGTTAAATTTGGAATAGGAATAGATGATCATGACCATGAAGGAAGAGTAATTACTTTGGAATTTGAAGATTATTTTCTTGTTAATATGTATGTTCCTAATGCAAAAAGAGATTTATCAAGACTAGATTATAGAATGATATGGGAAGATGATATAAAGAGTTATTTAAAAACTTTAGAAAAGAAAAAGCCAGTTGTTGTATGTGGAGATTTTAATGTTGCTCATACTGAAAAAGATATAAAAAATGCAAAGGCTAACATAGGAAATGCTGGTTTTACCTATGAAGAAAGAGATAAATTTACAAAGTTATTAGATAGCGGTTTTATTGATACATATAGATATTTTAATCCAGATAAACGTGATGCTTTTTCTTGGTGGAGCTATATGGGAGAAGCAAGAAAAAATAATATTGGCTGGAGAATAGATTACTTTTTAGTATCAAAAAACATTATTAGCAAAGTGTCAAACCCAGTTATATATTCTTACGTATATGGAAGTGATCACTGTCCTATAGGTATAGATTTAAAACTTAAATAAAATAATGAAAATTTATAAAAGTGGTTATGTAAAAAGAAAAAAGGGACAATAGCAATGCCCCTTTTTAAAGATTTTAATATTATAAAATAGGATGCATCTTTAAAAATAATTCTGGGGGGATTTTGACCTTGAGTGATATTTTAAGTATGATTTCTGATAATCTTATCGAAATATTGGGAACTGTTATTACTGGCGTAATTGGATACTTAGGCGTTAGAATAAAAAATTTATATCAAGAATATATTCAAGATAAGTTAAAAAAAGAGATAGTTGACAAAACAGTTAAATATGTTGAGCAAACTTGCAAAGATTTTTCATGTGAACAGAAAAAAAATAAAGCTTTAGAAAAATCTTTAGAATGGATGAAAGAAAAAAAACTAAATGTTAGTGATACAGAGATAGAAATTTTAATTGAAAGTGCGGTTAATTGTTTATGAGGGGATTTAAAAAATTCCCTTTTATTGTATAATTATATTAGAGGTGACATATGAAAACTTTTAAAATAAAATCAAATTATGATGGTTTGGAACTTGACGGAATAATAAAAGAAACTAAGACAAGGCCTATTGGAATTGTTCAAATATCGCATGGTATGGCAGAAAATAAAGAAAGATATAAGGATTTTATGAAATATCTTAGTGAAAAAGGGTATATTGTAGTTATTCATGATCACAGAGGACATGGAAAAAGTGTACTTAAAAGTGATGATTTAGGCTATTTTAATTCAAATAGAAACATATTAGTTGAAGAATTATATCAGGTAACAACATATATAAAAGAATTATATCCTAATCTTAAGATAACTTTATTTGCACATAGTATGGGCTCTTTAGTTGCAAGATTGTATATTCAGAAATATGATAATATGATAGATAAGCTTATCTTATGTGGAGCTCCTACTTATAATCCTTTTTCAAAGATAGGAAGCTTATTAGCAGATATATTGGGAAAGATAAAAGGGGAGAAGTATAGAAGTAATTTTATTAATAAGTTGGTTTTTAAAAATCATAATAAAAATTATGATGTGCCTAATTCATGGATTTGTTCAGATAAAGAAATCGTTAATGAATATAATAAAAGCAATTACTGTGGCTTTATATTTACCATAGATGGATTTAAAATGCTTTTTTATATGATGCGAACTGTTTTTAAAAAGAATTTATATAAGGTTAAAAATAAGGCCCTTCCAATTTTATTAATTGGAGGCATGGATGATCCTGTAATTGGTGGCAAAAAAAAGTTTAATCATTTATGCGACTTTTTAAAAGATGTAGGATACTTAAATTTAAAAGGTAAACTTTATCCTAATATGAGGCACGAAATTTTAAATGAAAAATGTAACGACATGGTATACGAAGATATTTTAGCATTTTTAAACGATAATTAAATCACAGTATGTGTGATTTTTTTGTTTATAAATTTATTTGTTTAACCATAATAGAAAGGAAAGGAGATAATTATATGAAAAATTATAGTGAGGCACCTTATATAATAACTGGAAAAGATTTTGATTATCTATCTGATATTTTCAGTTGGAACTATAATGCATGTAAATTAGCGGAAAGCTTTGAACAAAAAGCAATTGATCCGGAAATTAAAGATATTTTAAAAAAAATATCTGACATTCATAAAGAACATGCTAAGGCTGTTTTAAATATTTTAGGATAAGGAGAAAATAAATGAATAATAAAATTTGTAACCCAAAGCAAGAGGTCCCATCTTCAAAAGAACTGAATGACAAAGATTATTTAACTGCCATTCTTAATTTAGAAAAAATGATGATAAAGAACTATGCAGTTTCTTTAACTGAAGCTAGTAACTCTAGTTTATACAATGATTATTATGATATGTTTAATGAAATTAGTAATATTCAAAGAGAGGTTTATAATTTGATGTTTAAAAAAGGATGGTATGAATTGGAAGAAGCTAAGGATAATAAAATAGAAGAAAAATTAAATACATTTGAACAGGAATTTAAAGAACTTGAAAGTTAATCTATAAAAAATTTTATTTAGGTATTGATTTTTATTAATCTTTTTGTTATTATTAATATGCATTTAGGTTTAATGCATATTTGTGGGGCTTTAGCTCAGCTGGCTAGAGCGCCTCGCTTGCACCGAGGAGGTCAGGGGTTCGAATCCCCTAAGCTCCACCATAAATAAAAACATAGCCACTCATTACCGAGTGGTTTTTATATAAAACTATGGATTATTAATTACTATAGCAAAATATATTTTTCTTAAAAAATTAAAAAAGATATTGATTTTTTACAATATATATAGTAGAATTAAATAGTCAGTTTTACCAGTGACATAAAATGGGCTTGTAGCTCAGCTGGTTAGAGCGCACGCCTGATAAGCGTGAGGTCGATGGTTCAAGTCCATTCAGGCCCACCATTTTATAATAATTTTAAACTGGCGCGTTGGTGAAGTGGTTTAACACACCGCCCTTTCACGGCGGCATTCATGGGTTCAAATCCCATACGCGTCACCATATGAAAAATAACCTCTTATTTTATAAGAGGTTTTATTTTTTTATCATAATCATAATTTAATATAATAGATATACATAAAAAATAACTTATTAAAGATGAACCGCCATAACTTACAAACGGAAGAGTTATTCCCGTAATTGGAAGAAGTCCTATGTTCATTGCTATATTTTGTATTTGCTGATATACAATCATTGACAAAAACCCTACTATTATAAACTTACAATTTTTTACTGTTGTATTTTTTAATAATTTAAATAAATTATAATCAAATAAGAATAGTATTGTTATTAGTATTATTGTTCCTATAAATCCAAAATTACTAGAGAAAACAGAAAAAATAAAATCAGTATGGGCTTCAGGAATGTATATTGGAGTTTTTCCAATACCAAATCCAAATAATCCTGCTGCTTTAATTGCAGCCATTGCATTATTAAGTTGCATGCCATCTTTATTAGACCAATCTAGTAATCTATTAATTCTATAAAAAAATGATGTACCAAATATATTAATAAAACTATCTTGATAATTAAAATAAAAATATAGAAGAAAGAGGTATA
>ERZ1026856.495-NODE-495-length-24763-cov-21.613364_pt1 | contig 24763 bp, 15 predicted proteins | sample MGYA00380158_ERZ1026856 | MGnify/ENA primary metagenome ERZ1026856 (study PRJEB33269, sample SAMEA4719794) | human gut metagenome | biome: human-associated habitat; feature: organic feature; material: feces | place: Cameroon | collected 2013-10 ...
GATCAACCGCGGGCACACCATCGCAGGGGACGGCACCGTTTATCTTGCAGATGACACCGAAAACAACCGCGTCCTCATCTTTGAAAAACAGGACGGACAGTTTTACCTTACCCAGCTTTTCAACGAAATCGGCACTCGCCCGCATTACGTCGTCTATGATGAAACGGAAAAACGTTTTTATGTACTCAGCTCCATGACCGGGCAATTGTACGTCTTTTACCGTTCCGATCCGGACAGCCCATCTGTCGCCCTCGAAAAAATCCTCTCTGTGCCAGAGCTGGATCAGATTTATGTCCGCTCCTTTACAATCGACGGCGACGACCTGTATTTTGTTTCCGGCAATCAGTCGATTCTGCGCACCCGCAAAAAAGACCTGAAAATCCTGGAACGGTTCCCGGTTCCTGCCGAAATCTCCGGCATGATCCAGCTGACGCATATCCAGGACTGGTTTTACATCACCGTTTCCACCGACCTTACCGGCAATCAGGATTATGCGACGATTCTGCGGGTGCAGGATTTAAACGATCTTTCTTCCGGCAGCTGGGAGGATATTTATGACAACTTTGTCGGAGGCGGAACGCCTTATTATATCTCTTCCTTTGACGGACACTATTATCTGACGGAGCACCGGATTCCCGGACACAGCGTCTGGCAGTTCGATGTCATCGACAACGCACTGACAGACATCCGCGCCCTGTTTTAAGATTCATCGACCGTTTCCAGCCGCCTTAAAATTCGTTTCCGGGAAATTTCGGAATGCCCGCAAAGCCTGCTGCCAGGTCTTCGTCCGTTGGAATGATATCCGACATTTCTCCGTTATTGAATTTTTCATACGCAACCATATCGAAGTAGCCGGTGCCGGTCAGACCGAACAGGATGGTCTTTTCCTCTCCGGTTTCTTTGCATTTTAATGCCTCATCGATTGCGGCACGGATCGCGTGGCTGCTCTCCGGTGCAGGCAGAATGCCTTCCACTCTCGCAAACTCTTCCGCTGCCTCAAATACCGACGTCTGCTCTACGCTTCTCGCTTCCATATAGCCGTCATGATACAACTGGGAAACGATCGAACTCATGCCGTGATAACGCAATCCGCCTGCATGGTTTGCCGACGGAATAAAGCCGCTGCCCAGCGTATACATCTTCTGCAGGGGCGTCACCATACCGGTATCGCAGAAATCATATGCAAATTTTCCTCTTGTCAGGCTCGGGCAGCTCGCAGGCTCTACCGCAATAAACCGATAATCCCGCTCGCCACGCAGCTTTTCTCCCATAAACGGAGAAATCAGACCGCCCAGATTGGAGCCGCCTCCCGCACAGCCAATGATGATATCCGGCACAATGCCATATTTATCCATCGCAGTCTTCGCTTCCAGACCAATCACGGACTGATGCAGCAGCACCTGGTTCAACACGCTGCCCAGCACATACCTGTATCCCTCCGTATGCGTTGCAACTTCTACCGCCTCGGAAATTGCACAGCCAAGGCTTCCTGTCGTTCCGGGATGATCCTTTAAAATCTGTCTGCCGATCTGCGTCGTCTCAGACGGAGAGGGTGTGACATCCGCACCGTAGGTGCGCATCACCTCACGCCGAAACGGCTTCTGCTCATAGGAACACTTTACCATAAATACTTTACAGTCCAGCCCAAGATATGCGCATGCCATCGAAAGCGCCGTTCCCCACTGACCCGCGCCGGTTTCCGTCGTTACGCCTTTTAATCCCTGCTTTTTCGCATAATATGCCTGTGCAATCGCAGAATTTAACTTATGGCTTCCGCTCGTATTGTTCCCTTCGAATTTATAATAGATTTTTGCCGGAGTCTGAAGCTTCTTTTCCAGACAGTACGCGCGAACCAGCGGAGACGGACGGTACATCTTGTAAAAGTCCCTGATCTCCTGGGGAATCTTGATATATGCGTCATCATTATCCAGTTCCTGCTCCACCAGCTCTTTGCAGAACACTGCCGAAAGCTCTTCTGCCGTCATCGGCTCATGTGTCGCCGGATTTAACAGCGGCGCCGGTTTATTTTTCATGTCTGCACGCACGTTGTACCAGCTGTCCGGCAGCTCATTTTCTTCCAGATAAATTTTGTAAGGAATTTCCTGACTCATCTTTTGTCCTCCCATTTGTCTGTGATTTTGTTGAAACAGCTCCCGATTGCTTTTTCTTTCGGAAATCCATATTTCTACTTTGCTTTTTAGTATACCTGTTTCAGCTTTCCTGTACAATCCTTTTATCGCGTTCCCGCTTTGAAAAAACGCAGCCGCAATAATCCTGTCGGTACAGGTCATACTGACGGCTTAATTCGATGGACCTTAGATAGCCGCCCTTTTTCTTAAAATCCGACGGCAGGCACGCCACATGATATTCCTCCGCCAGCCGGCTGCCGATTTCATTGAGCTTCTGCGCATTTTTCAGCGGGCTGATCGTCAGCGTTGTTGTAAAAAAATCATAACCGCCCTCTGCCGCCAGCCTCGCCGCTTCCCGCAGCCGCAGCTCATAGCAGATAAAGCAGCGTTCTCCGCCCTCCGGGCAGTCCTCCAGCCCTTTCGTCGCCTCGAAAAATTTTTCCGGCTCGTAAGTGCCCTCCAAAAGTGCGATCTGGTTGAAGGTTTCAGACCCTTTCGCCTCTTCATTCAGCGTGCTTACCAGACGTTTTAATTCCTCCACCCGATGCCGGTATTCCTCCAAAAAGCTGATGTTCGGATTGTAATAAAATACCGTCACGTCGAAATACTGCCGCAAATATTCCAGACAGTAGCTGGAGCACGGCGCACAGCAGCTATGTAAAAACAGCCGCCGGTGATGATCCGGAAGCTTATCGATCAGGTGTTCCAGTTCTTTTTGATAGTTAATTTTGTTCATTTCTCCTCGTTTTTCCTGCCGAACTTTTTTACATACTCCTGTGCATCTGCCAGAGAAATGTTCAGCTTTTTCTGTAATCTTGCAAGAATCTCTTCTTCTGAAATCCCAAATTCGTATCCAGTCTCAATAATTCCTTTTGCTTCTCCTTCTGCTATTCCCTCACGCCTTGTCTCTTCGAACACGGTACACATATCAGCATCCCCTTTCCTGGCAATTTTATTATAATCTATTTTACAGTTTGCCGCGCCCGCAGCAGTCATAATCACAGTCTTTTCCACTCGATGCTCTCTGGCGTAGTTTATCGCCCGATCTCTTGTTTCCTGAAGCTTTCCATTCCGATCCAACAGAATACCGAGCAGATTAAACAGATCCCGGTTGTTGATATTATGCAGCTTCAGATCATTTTTTCTCGCTTCCACGAGGTGCATCCGGTAATCATTCACAAATGGCTTCATTTCCTCGGAAATATGCAGCATCCCATGCAGAGACACCGCACCGTCCCACGGCTTTTCCCCATAATAAACAACAACTGTTATAACAGGAACCAGCCGATCATCCTTTTTCATTTTTGACAGATATTCCTCTTCTGTCAAGTTCTTTGCTGTTTTATACTTTGCCGCATTGTCCACATATTGCTTCTGATAAGCTGCATAATCATACCCCATTACCCGCATGGGCATCGCATAATGAATATGCTCCTGTCCTTCCATTCCCAGTATAACAAATTCCACGCCATATACGGTAGACTTTTTTCGAATTTTGACCGTATCTCTCGATGCTCCGATGCTTTCCGCATATTCTTTATGCTCCAAAACAGAGGATTCTTCCGTATCCAAATCCTCCAGTTCTTTCGGGTTGATGACCTGCTTTCCATCAAACAGCACTGCGTTGAAAAAATCAGCAAACTGTTCCTTATTGCGCCAATAATTCTTTACGATAATATCCGGTTTTAATGCCGGCTTTTCTTTTCCCATACACTGTCCCCTTTATCGAGTAGGAGGCTAATCATTAATTGACTAGCCGACCTCTCACACCACCGTGCATACCGTTCGGTACACGGCGGTTCCTTAGTTTTCACAAACTGTTAGATAGTAGTCAAGCATGGATGTATATCCCAGCTTGGCTATTATTCTGTTTGAAAAGATTTGGTTTAAGACCTTCGCCATTCTCCAATAACCTTTTCTACTACAGGCAAGTTCTTTTGCTTTCCAATGTTCCAGTCCCAATGCTTTTAGCATTCTGTACTTCGTTTTGATTTTCTTCCACTGCTTCCAATAGACCGCTCGGATTCGACGTCTTGCCCATTCATCTGTTTTCTTTAGAAGATTTTTCATGTCTGCAAGTCTGAAATATTCCACCCATCCTCGCACATAGTCCTGATATTTCTTCTCTCGCTCCGCATTACTAATGCCTTTATTCCTGTCAGTGAGTTCTCTGATTTTGTTTCTCATCTTATCTACCGACTTTGCATGTACTCTAAATCTGCATCTGCCTTTATAGCTATAAAAAGTATAGCCAAGGTATTTGACCTTGCTGATATGAGCCACTTCTGTTTTCTTCCGGTTTACTTTTAAGAAAAGCTTTCCTTCAATAAATGAGATGATGTTTTCCAAGGTTCTTTCTGCACTTCTCCTGCTCTTGCAGAATATCATGCAATCATCTGCATATCGGACAAATCTATGCCCTCTGCGTTCTAATTCCTTGTCTAACTCGTTGAGCATTATGTTGCTGAGCAGCGGACTCAATGGTCCTCCTTGCGGCATTCCGATTTCTGTACGCTCAAACTTTCCGTTTGCTACAACTCCCGCATTCAGATATTTGTGTATCAGTGAAATCACTCTGCCATCCTTGATGGTGCGTGACAGTACCTCAATAAGTTTACTCTGACTTACCGTGTCGAAAAACTTTTCCAAATCCATATCGACCACATATACATATCCATCGTTTGCATTCTGTTGGCACTGTCTAAGGGCATCGTGTGCCCCTCTTTTCGGTCTGAAACCAAAACTGTTCTCCGAGAATTGCTCCTCAAAGATTGGTGTGAGTTCCTGTGCGATTGCCTGTTGGATAACTCTGTCAACAACTGTTGGAACTCCAAGCTTTCTAAACTCGCCTTTTGTTTCCTTGGGTATTTCTACCCTTCGAACCGAGTTAGGTTTATATTTTCCTTCCCTTATCTCTTGGATTAAGGATTCCTGGTTTTCTCTAAGGAAGGGCAGAAGTTCATCCACCTGCATGCCATCAATTCCACCTTTTCCTTTGTTTTTCTTGACTTGCTTATAGGCATTGTTAAGGTTGTCTTTTCGCAAAATCAAATCCAAAAGATTGTTCGTCCAATAGTCTGTGATGACACCGCTCTTTTCAGTAATCTTAGAGTAGTCGAACACTTCTGCATACTCTTTCTGTTCCGCAGATACCATTTGCAGATAGTCCTCTATATGAAGTTGTCTGTTCTTAAATCTACTTTCAGTTACATTCATTGCTTGTGTCTCCTAAAGTTCAGCCCTTCGCCGATGTTTGCAACCATCGGTTTACTATGGCTTCTGCTGACTTCTCGCCATTCGTTGTTACTGACGGATTTCATACTCTGTTTCCATCCGCTGACGAGACCTCCCTTGGTACCACACGTTTCTTTCTCTCCATATATCTGCCACATTTACTACAGTTAATTCCGAGTAGTTATTGGACTTTAGTTTGTCGTGCAACCTTATCCTTAACTGTAGCCTGATGTGATTTCTGTTCGTCAGACCAGAGATTTGCCTCCACCTTCCTTCAGATTCCACCTCACGATGGACACCCTTGGTGTTCAGCTGTATCCTTCCCACTACTAGGGCGGATTAGGGACTTTCACCCATTAGAAACGTGCGCCGCAAGGCGCACATCAACACTAGAATGCACGCTCTGCGAGCATTCTAGTGTCATGAATAAAATTCTCCCACAAAATCGCATTGTTCCATAATAGTCCTATCTTCGTACTACCTTAAAAGGTACTACCCCATAACCACGAAGACCCCACAGAAGAGATTTCTCCCTTCTGTGAGGTCTTCGGAATTATTCATGGCAATAGAATGCTCGCAGAGCGTGCATTCTATTGTTGTTTACAGCCTTTTACTTAAAGTATGCCACGCCGGACTCGAAGATCTTCAGATCCTGTTCGCCGTAGATATTCTGCGCAACGCTTCTGTCGCGGCGCTCGGAGTGCGCCATCTTGCCCAGGATACGTCCATCCGGAGAGGTGATGCCTTCGATCGCGCTGTAGGAGCCATTGATATTCCACTCTTCATCCATGGAAATATTGCCTTCCGGATCGGAATACTGGGTTGCTACCTGACCATTTGCAAACAGTTTGTCAATCCACTCCTTCGGAGCTACGAAACGTCCCTCGCCGTGGGATGCCGGATTGACATATACTTTTCCAAGCTCAGCGCCCTGCAACCAGGGAGACTTGTTGGAAACCACCTTGGTGTATACCATCTTGGAAATGTGGCGGTTGATCGTATTGAATGTCAGGGTCGGAGAATCGTCCTTTTGTCCAACGATTTCGCCGTAAGGAACCAGACCGAGCTTAATTAATGCCTGGAATCCGTTACAGATACCAAGACATAAGCCATCTCTTTCCTTCAGAAGCTTCATAACCTCTTCTTTGATCTTCGCATTCTGGAATGCAGTTGCGAAGAACTTTGCGGAGCCGTCCGGCTCGTCGCCTGCGGAGAAGCCGCCGGGGAACATGATGATCTGAGCCTGGCTGATCTCTTTTGCAAACGCATCGACGGAAGAACGGATGTCCTCTGCGCTCAGGTTTCTGAATACATGGGTTACAACCTGTGCGCCTGCACGTTCAAATGCTTTTGTGCTGTCGTATTCACAGTTCGTGCCGGGGAATACCGGGATGAATACGGTAGGCTTCGCTACTTTATTCTTGCATACATAAATGTGATTCGTCTCATACAGACCGGTTTCTACTGCGTCCGTGCCCTTGACTGCCTTTGTCGGGAATACCTTTTCCAGAGGCTTCTTCCACGCATCCAGCGCCTCTTTTTCGGAAAGGGTCATGCTTCCATAGGTAAATACCGGCTCTGCCGTTACCGTGCCGAGCAGTGTATAAGCAACATCCAGATCCGCCAGACGGTCTGCCGGAACTTCTGCTACCAGATCGCCAAGACCGTTTGTAAACAGCTCTTCTGCAGAAACCGTTTCCTCAATTGCAACGCCAAGTCCGTTACCGAACGCCATGCGGGACAGGGCTGCTGCCGCACCATAGCTGTCCAGTGCGTATGCGGAAACGATGACGCCCTTGCCCATCAGCTCGGTAATCTTTGCATACAGTGCCATTACCTGCTCATAATCCGGCAGATCGTAAGCATCCTTCTGAATGGAGAAACGAACCAGACGATTTCCAGCCTGTTTTAATTCCGGGCTGATCACATCTTTTTCCTTTGCAACATCCACAGCGAAAGAAACCAGGGTCGGAGGTACGTCGATATCGTTAAAGGTTCCGGACATGGAATCCTTACCGCCGATAGACGGAAGTCCGAATCCCATCTGCGCATCATAAGCACCCAGCAGCGCTGCAAAAGGCTGGCTCCAACGTTCGGGATCCTGGGTCATACGGCGGAAATATTCCTGGAAGGTAAAGCGAATCCTGGAGAAATCGCCGCCTGCTGCTACGATTCTTGCCATGGATTCCACAACTGCGTAAATTGCGCCGTGGTAAGGGCTCCAGGAGGACAGATACGGATCAAAGCCATATGCCATCATCGTTACAGTGTCGGTCTTTCCCTTCAGGACAGGAAGCTTGGCAACCATGGTCTGGGTCTCGGTCAGCTGGTACTTACCGCCGTAAGGCATCAGCACGCTGCCTGCGCCGATGGAGGAGTCGAACATTTCCACAAGACCCTTCTGGGAGCAGACATTTAAATCCGACAGCAGCGCTTTCCATGCCTTTTTCAGATCACCGGCTTTTACGGCTTCTTTTACAGCAGGAACTGCATACTGTTCAAAATAGTTATCTTCTTTGGAGGGAACATCTACGAAAACATCGGTTTCCTGATGTGCTCCGTTGGTATCCAGAAATGCTCTGGACAGGTTTACAATGTTCTTGCCGCGCCAGTTTAAAACCAGACGGGGTTCTTTGGTTACAACCGCAACCGGAACTGCCTCCAGGTTCTCTTCTGCCGCATAGCCTAAGAACGTATCAACGTCTTTCGGAGAAACAACGACTGCCATTCTCTCCTGAGATTCGGAGATTGCAAGCTCTGTGCCATCCAGACCGGCATACTTTTTAGGAACCTTATCCAGATCAACGGTCAGGCCATCTGCCAGCTCGCCGATGGCAACGGAAACACCGCCTGCGCCGAAGTCATTACACTTTTTAATCAGACGGGAAACTTCTTCTCTGCGGAACAGTCTCTGAATCTTTCTTTCGGTCGGAGCGTTACCCTTCTGCACCTCAGCGCCGCAGGTTTCGATACTCTTTTCCGTATGTACCTTGGAAGAACCGGTTGCACCGCCGCAGCCATCGCGTCCGGTACGTCCGCCCAGCAGGATGATGATATCATCCGGATCAGAGTTTTCACGGATGACGTTGCGTCTTGGAGCCGCGCCCATAACTGCGCCGATCTCCATACGCTTTGCAACATAATCGGGATGATAAATTTCTTTTACATAACCGGTTGCAAGGCCGATCTGGTTGCCGTAGGAAGAGTAACCGGATGCTGCGCCCCGCACCAGCTTTTTCTGGGAAAGCTTTCCCTTTAAGGTGTCCACAACCGGAACAGTAGGATCCGCTGCACCGGTCACGCGCATTGCCTGATATACATAACCTCTGCCGGAAAGCGGGTCGCGGATTGCGCCGCCCAGACAGGTTGCCGCGCCGCCGAAGGGTTCGATTTCGGTCGGGTGGTTGTGGGTTTCATTTTTGAAAAATACGAGCCATTCCTCGGTGACAGGACCATCGCCGTAGTCCATTTCAACGGGAACAATAACGGAACAGGCGTTGATTTCATCGGACTGCTCCATATCCTCCAGCTTGCCCTCTTTTTTGAGCTTACGCATCGCCATCAGTGCAAGATCCATCAGGCAGACAAATTTATCCGGGCGGTCTTTAAAGATCTCTGCACGCGCATCCAGATAGCTCTGGTAGGTTTTTTCCATCGGTTCCCGGTAAAAGCCGTCTCCAAATGCGACATTTTTCAGTTCGGTGGAAAACGTCGTATGACGGCAGTGGTCGGACCAGTAGGTATCCAGCACACGGATTTCCGTCATGGAAGGATCTCTCTTTTCCTCGCCTGCAAAATACTTCTGGATATGCTTGAAATCCTGCAGCGTCATTGCAAGACCGAGAGAATCATACAGCTGCTTTAATCCGTCTGCATCCAGCGTGGTAAAGCCGTCCAAGATCCTGACATCTGCGGGCTCTGCAAACTCGGTTACGAGCGTCCTGGGCTTTTCCATACCGGTCTCTCTGGAATCCACCGGGTTAATGCAGTAAGCCTTGATCTTGTCAAATTCTTCGTCTGTCAGATCGCCTGTAATCAAATAAGTAACTGCGGTACGGATAATCGGCTGCTCCTCCGCTTTTAAAAACTGAACGCACTGTACGGCGGAATCCGCACGCTGGTCGAACTGTCCCGGCAGATATTCTACACTGAATACACGTCCGTTTGCAGGAATTTCAATCGTCTCGCGATACAGGATATCCACGGGCGGCTCGGAAAATACAGTACGGCATGCCTGTTCAAAAACTTCATCACTGATATTTTCCACATCATAACGAATGAACATCCGGACATCTTCAATCCCTGACATATTCAGATAACCGATCAGATCCTCCTTCAGTTCCTGTGCCTTAACCGCGTAACCGGTCTTCTTTTCCACATAGATCCGTCTTACGTTTTCCATTTGTCCTCCTTTTGCCGCACAGGCGGCATTTTACGTTTCCAGCTCAGTCTTACCAATTCTATCACAAAATTTCTTTTCATGGTAGCAAAAGTGTCGATTCTGCTCAAGTATCGTCGGCATTACTATTTTCGGACAGATTTTTTGTTTTCGTGTGTGCATCTTTTTCATGCAGCGGCCGCGGCAGATCCCAACAGTAATGTGTCGCAAGCACCCGGATCACAATTACGACCGCGGTCCCGGCCGCCAGTGCCAGATACTGATGAATATCGATCAGAAATACACACACAAGTGCGCCCGCAAAAGCCGCCATGGCATAGATATGCTTATACAGGATAAACGGCATCGTATCCGCTAAAATATCCCGGATCAGACCGCCGCCGATACCTGTCATCATGCCCAAAAACACTAAAAAGAAGATTCCGTGATAGCCCTCGCTGTGTGCGGTATATACGCCGAGGACTGTAAAAATCCCAAGTCCAACCGCATCACAGTAATTCATAACCTGCTCATAAATCGTCAGATAGCGGCTCGTCATGATCTCCTGCTTTACATAGACAAGTAAAAACAAAAGAGCGGAGGTTCCCAGCGCCACCAGCGCATAAACCGGATCCCGGAATGCTCCCGGCGGCGTCCGCCCCAGGATAATATCCCGGACAATGCCGCCTCCGACTGCAACACACAGTCCCAGCACCAGTACCCCGAACAGATCCAGATTTTTGCGGATACCCAGCATTGCCCCGGACGATGCAAAAGCAATCGTCCCGATGATCTCCGCTGTAAAAATAATCGGATTTTCCATGATCTCCTGTCCCCAGTTCCTTTTTATTAAACCAATAGAATGCACGCTCTGTGAGCATTCTATTGTCATGAACAATAGAACGCACGCTCTGTGAACATTCTATTGTCACGAATTATGGCAGGCTGTATTTCGCCGAATGGGCGTATCTGCTGCTTTATGGTATCCTGCGCCGCACTGCAGACGGAGCCACCCCATATTTTTTCTTGAACAGCTTGCTGAAATGATATGCATCCTCATAGCCGACCTGCGCCGCGATTTCCTGAATGCTCATTTCCTGATTCTGCGTCAGCAGGTTATAGGCCTTGGTCAGACGAATATCAATCAGATAATGAATCGGTGTGTTTCCGGTTTCCGCCTTGAAAATCCTGGACACATAAAAGGTGCTCAGATACATATTGCCGGCGATCCGGTCAAGGGAGATTTTCTCTGCATAATGATCTTCAAAGTAATCTGTGATCTTCTCCACGAGATATTTCCGGTTCGCGGATTCAAAGGAGCATCCTCCGGCTTTCTGCGGCTTACCGGTCTCTTCTTCCTCCCGCAGCAGCAAAAGAAGCATTTGCATGGCATACGTCTTCATCATATAATAGCGCCCGATCCTGCAAAGCTCCTGCTCTGTCTCCATTGCCATACAAAGCTTGGAAAGCTTACGCTGCAGCTCTCCCTCCGTACGAAATACCGGGCAATCCCCCGGCAGTGGAAAGTGGTTGCGCCCAAGCCCCGCCAGATTTAAATCTGTCAGTCCTACATAAAACTCTACAACCGGCGTTTTATGATCTCCTGCCAGGCTTTGATGATAGACTCCCTCATTGATGACCAGCAGGTCACCCTCTTTTACTTCATATATAATATCGCCGATTCTGTGCTTTCCTGTCCCGGATTGGATATAACACAGCTCCAGATGCTCATGACAGTGATAGTTCGGCTCATCCTCCACCCTCGTTCCCTTCCACATAAACAAAAAAGTGGGATTTAACTCCTCCTGAAATACAGTGTTTTCCCGTTCCATATCCACCAGCTTCCTTCCCGGATGCCTGAAATTTATCTTCTATTTTCCCGCAACATCCCACAAAAACATTTAACAACATTTTACATGAAACCTGCAAGATTGTACATTCCAAATAAAATATTTTGCGGTAAACTCTTTTTATCCATGATTCGGCGAAGCCGCTTGGATACTTTTTTAAGGGAGGAAAAAGAGGAAATATGACACCAATGAAATGGTTCTGGGGATTTCTCAGAAAGTACCGCTTCAAGCTTCTGGGCGGCCTGATCCTGACGACTTTCATTTCCGTTCTCGCCATCGTAAACCCTTACGTTTCCGGTATGATCGTAGATGATGTCATTCAGGGCGGTCAGTATGACCTGCTTTGGAAGCTTGTTCTCATCCTGCTTTTAGTTACGCTGGTCCGCGGTGTCCTGCGTTTCTTTTATCAGGTTATTTTCGAAGTATGCTCGCAGGGTGTGCTCTACGACATGCGGGACGTTGTTTACCGCCGCCTTCTGACAGAGGACTTCGCTTTTTACAGCAAGAAAAAAACAGGCGACCTGATGAGCCGTCAGACCGGCGACATGGAAGCAATCCGCCACTTCGTCGCTTACATTATCTATCAGGTTTATGAAAACATCCTGCTGTTCTGCTTTGCGCTCTTCATGATCTTTACGGTAAATGTGAAGCTGGCGCTCTGCATGCTGATCGTGCTTCCTTTTACGGCGATCACCACCGCAAAACAGTCCAAGGAGGTTCGCCCGACATTCCAGCGCATCCGCGACTGCTTCTCATCCCTGAACGCCTTCGTCCAGGAAAATGTCAGCGGCAACCGTGTCGTAAAAGCCTTTGCCAAGGAAGACTTTGAAATTGAAAAATTTAATAAGGAAAACGATGCCTACATGGACGCACAGTTGAACTCCTCAAAGGTCTGGATGAAATACCTTCCGATCTTCGAAGTTCTGGCATACGTCTTAAACGTTGTCCTGATGCTCTACGGCGGCTGGATGGTAATTACCGGTGAAATGACAATCGGTAACCTTGTAACCGTCAACGGCTATCTGTGGATGTTAAACGCTCCGCTGCGTATGGCAGGCTGGTGGGTCAACGATACCCACCGTTTTATCACCTCCGTAGAAAAAATTTACACAACCTATGTGGAAGAGCCTCTTGTAAAAATGCCGCCTGCGCCTGTTTCCCGCAAGCATATGGAAGGCAATGTGGAATTCAGACACGTTTCCTACAACGCAGACGACGAAGATATTGTAAAAGATATCAACTTTGCAGTGAAAAAGGGCCAGACAGTCGGCATTCTCGGTTCTACAGGTGCCGGCAAATCCACCGTCATGAACCTGCTGTGCCGTTTTGTCGATGCGACCTCCGGCGAAGTTCTGGTAGATGGCGTAAACGTCAAGGACTGGAACCTTTACGATCTGCGTGACAATATTGGCATGGCAATGCAGGATATCTTTCTTTTTTCTGATACAATTGAAGGAAATATTGCATACGGTCGTCCGAACTGTACGTTTAAGGAAATTCACGAAGCCGCTGTCATGGCAGACGCCAACCATTTCATCAAGGCAATGCCCGAAGGTTATGATACCATCGTCGGCGAGCGCGGCGTCGGACTGTCCGGCGGTCAGAAGCAACGTATTTCTCTTGCGCGTGCCCTGTTAAAAAAACCGTCCATCCTGATTCTGGACGACACTACCTCCGCAGTTGATATGGAAACAGAAAGCTACATCCAGCAGCAGCTCGGCAAGTTGAACGGTCAGTGCACGATCTTCGTCATCGCCTACCGTATTTCTTCCATCAAAGACGCTGACCAGATCCTGGTTATGGATAACGGCCGGATTATCGAACACGGAACGCATCAGGAACTGCTTGCCAACAACGGTTACTATGCAAGCGCATTCCATCATCAGTACGGTGAACTTCCTTCTCAGGAAGAACAGGAAGAATACCGTCAGGTTACAGCCAACGAAAGGAAGTGAGAACTCATGGCACGAAATAAATATGATGTGGACGAAGTCCTGGAAGATAAATTTGACATCAATCAGTTAAAACGTCTGCTCGCTTATCTGATTCCCTATCGGAAACGGTTTGTCAGTGTCGGCTTCATGATGCTCTCCGCTTCCGCTTTTACCATGCTGATTCCGCAGTTTTTTCAGAAAGTCATGGACGTCTGCATCCCGAACAAGGACATGAAGGGAATCGCATTTTACAGCTTTTTGACGCTGCTTGCCGCATTTTACAGCGCATTCAGCCTTCGCTACAAAATCAAATACACCAACCAGATCGGACAGCAGATCATTCACGACATGCGCTATGACATCTTTGAGCATCTGCAGGAGCTGCCCTTCTCCTACTACGATGACCGTCCCCACGGTAAAATCCAGGTACGTGTTGTAAACTATGTCAACAGCATCAGTGACCTGCTTTCCAACGGTATCTTAAATACCATCACCGACCTGTGCAACCTGGTGTTTATCATCGTTTTCATGCTGATCCTAAATGTCCGCCTGACACTCGTTTGCCTCTGCGGTCTGCCGATTCTTGCAATCGTTATCGTTGTCATCAAGAAAAAACAGCGTACCGCATGGCAGATCCAGAGCAATAAGCAGTCCAACTTAAATGCGTACATTGCAGAAAGCATCAACGGAATCCGTGTTACCCAGTCCTTCGTCCGGGAAGACGTGAACAGCGGCATTTTCAACAACTTAAGCGGCAGTTACCGGAAATCCTGGATGCGCGCCGTTATGTTCAACTTTACGATGGGACCCAGCGTCGATATCATTTCCGCCATCACCACCGCTGCCATCTATGTGCTCGGCGTCAGCTGGATGATCAACGGCGAAACCGGCATTACCGTCGGTGTGCTGGTCGCCTTTACTGCTTATATCGGACGTTTCTGGGCACCGATCAATACGCTGGCAGGCTTTTACAACTCTCTGCTGACCGCGATCTCCTATCTGGAGCGTATTTTTGAAACTATCGACGAGCCGGTTGTAGTCAAAGACCGGGAGGATGCGGTTGAAATGCCTCCGATCCACGGGGATGTTGCATTCGACCACGTTACCTTCAGCTATGAGCCCGGCGTTCCGATCTTAAAGGATGTTTCCTTCCATGCAAGTCAGGGGCAGTCGTTTGCAGTGGTAGGACCCACCGGAGCCGGAAAAACAACACTGGTCAACCTGTTGAGCCGCTTCTATAATGTAGATTCCGGGCGGATTTTAATCGATGGCGTCGATATCGCAGGCGTTACCATCCGTTCTCTTCGTAAGCAGATGGGCGTCATGATGCAGGACAGTTTTATTTTCTCCGGCACCATCATGGACAACATCCGCTACGGCAACTTCAGCGCCACGGATGAAGAGGTCATCCGGGCTGCAAAAACGGTCTGCGCCCATGACTTTATCATGGAAATGGAAAACGGTTATCAGACACAGGTAAATGAACGGGGAAGCCGTCTGTCCGCCGGACAGCGCCAGCTGATCTCCTTTGCCCGCGCGCTTCTGGCTGACCCGAAGATCCTGATCCTGGATGAGGCAACCTCCAGTATCGATACTGAAACAGAGATCATCCTGCAGAAGGGCTTAAATGAACTGCTGAAGGGACGTACTTCTTTCATCATCGCACATCGTCTTTCCACGATTAAAAATGCTTCCTGCATCATGTATGTGGATAAGGGAACGATTCTGGAAAAAGGCACACACGATGAACTGATGGCACAAAAAGGGGAATATTACAAGCTCTATATGTCTCAGTATGCATCGCTGATGTGAGGGAAGAGTGCTGGTTGCTAAGTTCGACATTGCAGGTGTCTGTGCCTGCGTAAGACGGCTAAATGCTTGAATACCTGTTATTGAAAAAACATCCCCCAGCGCGTCGCGGTTTATATGATAACCGCGGCAATACTGGGGGTTGTTTTTGGGGAAAATTATTTTTTTCTATCTATCTTTATCGTTTTCATTTGGGATAAAATTGCTGTTTTTATGCTCTCATTTAAATATACCGGATTCAGGTTTCGTTTGGAAATTCCGGCAAGTATAATACGATATTTTTTCTGCTCTCCATCAATCGCATAACCCGATCCAAGTGTTCCTTCGTCTCCTTCGCCGTCTCATATTTCAATACATCTCATGTTTTTATTAATCAATGATCCGTTAGGAAGCCCGGTAGAGTTGATCAGATTTCAATACATCTCATGTTTCTATTAATCCTGCCCGCTCTAGTGTTAGCATCTAAATAGTACAAAACAAAATGAGATATCCCCTTTAAATGTTGTATAATCTACAAGAGGAGGAACTCATTATGTCACGACAAAAAAATCATCACACCAAGCAATTTAAGTTGGATGCTATCAACTATCGCAAAGAACACCCTGATCTTACACAAGTTGAATGTGCCAAAAATCTAGGCATCGGTGTCAGTACCCTTGCTCGCTGGGAAGCCCAATTCAGAGATAACGACGGTGATATTCCCGTTATCGGTTCCGGTAATTACGCTTCTGAAGAAGAGAAGGAAATCGCTCGTCTTAAGCGTGAACTCCGTGATGCTCAGGTTGCACTTGATGTGTTAAAAAAAGCCATCGGCATTCTGGGAAAAGATTAACATAAGCTATCTATACGGAAGTTTCTGCAAAGATAGAGGCTGTCAAAGTAACTGGACGCCGCGTCTCTGTCTCCGGAATGCTGAAATTTTTAGGCGTGTCTCGCTCTGGATATAGATCCTTTCTTAACCGAAAGGTCTCTCCTTCTTGTCGGCGGAAAGCAGCTATTAAAAAGGAAATCCAGAAAATTTATGATAATTCTAAACAGAATTACGGCGCTCCTAAAATCTCTCAGGAACTACGCAAATCTGGCGAAACCATCAGCCAACGCACTGTTGGTAAATACATGCGTGAAATGGGCATTCGTGCCCAATGGACGAAACCTTGGACTACCACAACCAGAGATTCTGATTTCAGCAAAGAACTCCACAATGTTCTCAATGAACAGTTTAATCCAGATCGTCCCAATGCTGTTTGGTGCACAGATATTACTTACATCTGGACCCAGGATGGTTTTGTATATCTCAACTGCGTAATCGACTTATATGCCAGGAAAATCATTGCCTGGACACTTGCAGATACTATGGAAGTATCTACAGTTATTGAAACTATCAACAAAGCTAAAGCTTGTCGTAATACTGACCAGCCACTTATTATTCATTCTGATCGTGGCAGTCAATATGTGTCAGCTGCGTGGCATGAAGCCACTGAAACAATGCAGAGAAGTTATTCTCACAGCGGTTATCCTTATGATAACGCTTGCATCGAATCGTTCCACTCCTTAATCAAAAGAAAATGGCTCAACAGATTTAATATCATTATCTTTAAACATGCCTACAGGCTTGTATTTGAGTATATTGAAACTTTTTATAACATCGTTAGGATCCATAGTCACTGCGACTATATGTCTCCTAACAACTTTGAAAAACTGTATGAGAGGGTATGTTCTCTGTCGGCAGCTTAGCTGGCAGAACTTCTCATTTTATTTTGTGCTAAATCTTGACACAGGACCAATATACCGGTATAAAATATTTCAATACATCTCATGTTTCTATTAATCCACCGATGGATGCAAAAACGCTCGCTTTTGAAGCGCATTTCAATACATCTCATGTTTCTATTAATCGATCGAAGAGGAGGTTTTTGTATCCGGCGGAAAGTAATTTCAATACATCTCATGTTTCTATTAATCGATCCAGCTCGTTGTAAAGCGCTGGCGACGTTTTTAATTTCAATACATCTCATGTTTCTATTAATCCCTGATCCAGCGCCGCTTGAAACGATTTTTGGCATATATTTCAATACATCTCATGTTTCTATTAATCTTGGCAAGGGTAAGTATGATTCGGAGATCGAAAAGCATTTCAATACATCTCATGTTTCTATTAATCGTGGACATCCTTTTGCAGGGCATACAGCTTATTATATTTCAATACATCTCATGTTTCTATTAATCCTACCTGACCATGAGGCAGGCACTGGGATATGACAATTTCAATACATCTCATGTTTCTATTAATCGATTACCCTGCACGGCGCAGATCAGGACATTGCGCATTTCAATACATCTCATGTTTCTATTAATCTTTATCGCGGGTAAAAGAACGCATATTATTTGATCATTTCAATACATCTCATGTTTCTATTAATCCCAGGAGCCGGGCGGTATTTATGGGAAGTTGAGCAATTTCAATACATCTCATGTTTCTATTAATCACACCGTATCTGCGAACGGTGACGCCAGTATTTATATTTCAATACATCTCATGTTTCTATTAATCATACGTAGTAAATGTATGGACCCGTCTGTATTTTGATTTCAATACATCTCATGTTTCTATTAATCTATACCCAATTTTAACGCGTTAAAATTGAGTTAAGTATTTCAATACATCTCATGTTTCTATTAATCTTGGACACACTTGTAAAAATAACAAAAATTGAGTATTTCAATACATCTCATGTTTCTATTAATCACAGAAGAAACGATTATTTATGACGTTACCAGAAAATTTCAATACATCTCATGTTTCTATTAATCAGTAAGACAGTCTGGGATTGCAAAAGAATTTTACGAATTTCAATACATCTCATGTTTCTATTAATCGCAGAAGTAAATAAAAACGACTGCGATGCAGAGCATTTCAATACATCTCATGTTTCTATTAATCTTTCACTCATGCTCTGCTCCTTTCTCTGCTTACTATTTCAATACATCTCATGTTTCTATTAATCATCGATGCCATTTTCTTTTCAAGACTTGCCAACGTCATTTCAATACATCTCATGTTTCTATTAATCAGTAAAAACAAGAAAGCAGATAAGGAGAGAACAAAAATTTCAATACATCTCATGTTTCTATTAATCAGTATAAACAGCCAGGCACTACGTCCCATTGGTTATTTCAATACATCTCATGTTTCTATTAATCTCAACATCCGCCTGCGTGCGGTCATATATACAAGATTTCAATACATCTCATGTTTCTATTAATCATACATGGCCCGGCCCTTTAAAGGTGGATGCAACGCATTTCAATACATCTCATGTTTCTATTAATCGGAGATACAGTCAGAGACACAGGATAACAGCCGTGATTTCAATACATCTCATGTTTCTATTAATCCTTGCGCCCTGAGAGCCACTCGTCTTATTTCTCAACATTTCAATACATCTCATGTTTCTATTAATCGGTAGGTAGAGCGGGAAAAGAAGAATTTTCCCACATTTCAATACATCTCATGTTTCTATTAATCGAATATTTTGGCGAGCATGATTATTTTACCACCCATTTCAATACATCTCATGTTTCTATTAATCCGGCGCGACGGGCCTATGCCCGTTTCGGCTTTTATTATTTCAATACATCTCATGTTTCTATTAATCGCGGGGATTATCTGGAGAGGGCGTGACTTGACAACATTTCAATACATCTCATGTTTCTATTAATCAAAATTTGGCTCTCACAGTTTGAAATCGGAAACTAATTTCAATACATCTCATGTTTCTATTAATCGGTCCTGATTAAGGGTGTAAGCAAGCAGAAGGTCGGATTTCAATACATCTCATGTTTCTATTAATCGTGGGAAGACGGAACACAGGTTACTGCAGACGATGATTTCAATACATCTCATGTTTCTATTAATCCTGCTGAGCACAAACGTTGCAGACGGCATGTACTAATTTCAATACATCTCATGTTTCTATTAATCGAATCCAACAGCTGCAATAAACACGTTGTGCTTCGATTTCAATACATCTCATGTTTCTATTAATCTAACGTGTGATCTTGAGTTAAAATTGAGTTAAAATATTTCAATACATCTCATGTTTCTATTAATCTTGAAGCGCTTTTCCGATGCAAAGACAGAGCTCGTATTTCAATACATCTCATGTTTCTATTAATCAGAAGAAGCAAATATGGAAAGCAAATAAATATAAATTTCAATACATCTCATGTTTCTATTAATCGAATATGGGAACATTATGCGGATGGGCTAGTATATTTCAATACATCTCATGTTTCTATTAATCTTCTGCCGGACGGCAGATCGCAGAGATGCGACATATATTTCAATACATCTCATGTTTCTATTAATCTTTAAAAAGATTAAGCTGGTCGATGCAATGGACAATTTCAATACATCTCATGTTTCTATTAATCGTTGTATCTCCCACATTTACCTGTACGGCAGCGAATTTCAATACATCTCATGTTTCTATTAATCGGAGCTTTTCGCGCACTGTATCGTCGGCAGCCTGCAATTTCAATACATCTCATGTTTCTATTAATCCGGTGTGGGTGGTAACGCTGGAGCCGGCCGGAAATTTCAATACATCTCATGTTTCTATTAATCCAACGCTTTTATCAGCTTTTCCGTTTTTACTATATCTCAAATTTCTTGAAAATACCAGCTTTTTCGAATTTTTCCCAAGTGTAAGTCAAACTTAATAACCATTCCTAATATGCTCATTTTTTCTTATTTCTAAAGGGTTTATAACGGAATACACAAAAAATCACCTGGTAAATCAATTCCCCCATTTTACTTTCAACGATTCTGCTTCTCCTACAGGATCAGAGTTTCGCCCGTTACAACGTCCTTTTTTCCCAAAGTCTCCTCCCCAAAGACATCGTCATTCATCACTTTAATAATACAAACAAAATCTTCACTTTTATCAATTACACGGTTTAACTCAGTTTTCAACTCGATGAGTTTCGATGGTGTTATTTCTCCTCTAAACACAGAAAACTGAAAATGTGACAAATATTTTTTACAGATTTTAAAAACTTTCTGCACCCGTTTTTCATTTACATCATAGAAAACAAAAGCATAATTGTACGAGATTTTTCTCATTCTAATCTCCATTCCGCAGGCGCTTTGCGCCGAAGGAATCGCGAACAGAACTTCCAGTTCTGTTCTGCGATCATAGCTACTTTGTGACGCCTGCGGCACAAATAGCTGTGTGAAAAATAAGCGATCACGCTTATTTTTCACACTATTTCCCCTCCTCAAGCAAAAAAGGGATAAACTCTTTTCCTTCCAAAATAAACTTAATTAACTTATAACAATCCAGTTTTATTGTCGTTCGGTAACTGACTTTTCGTCTTAAAACCGGATGCATAAATACCGATTCCATTCTGCTTTCAAATGCTTCAATAAATATCCTGCGCCCTTCTTCGTTTAGCAGGCAATAATTTACCTTTTTGTCAAAATGTTTTTCTACCTGAATCTTCCGATTATTGATCAGATCAAAAATTGTCCGATATACAATCACCGGTTTAAAAACCTCACTCAAATCAAGACTGAGCGAAAATCTTCCTTCTGATGGTTCATGTAAAAAACTGATTCTCTGATCTAAATGTGTCCGATAGATCGCTGAAATAGTTTTTGTATACAACAATGTATTTCCGAAGGAAATCAACGCATTGATCGGATTATCCGGTGGACGTTTTACCCGTTTATTCATCATAAAATCTTCTGGAAGAAAATACTGAAACGACCCATAAAATTGAATCCATGCCTCCCCTTCATAAGCCATCAGTTCCGGTATGGTTTCGGCTCTTTCAATTTTTTCAGGAAGTTCCTTTTTCAACCAGTCAATCGCAGGCTTTACCTCTTTTTTATCATGCTTATAATAATGATATAACACATAACTGAGATTTTTCCCGATTCCCGTTACAATTGCTTTTGCAATTTGCATCCGCTGCTCTTCGTATGCACGAACCTGTCTAATCAGCAACCGTCCACTGTTATATTGATCCTTGGGATAAAAAGTCCCGGAATATCCATTATAATAATTAAAAAAATGAATAACAACATGATTTTGGCTCAAAAAATCCAAAAGTTTTGTATTTACTGTCACTTCATTCAGACAATAAATTTCTTTTGTATTCTCAACCGGAATATAAACATTTTGTCCATTTTTCCGAAAACAAAGTGAATTATCTTTCCGGTATAATTCGCCCATTGACATAATATATTTTGTTGTCCCCATATTCTCCCCCTAAATATAACAATATTCATAATACGCACACTTCTTACATTGTTTTCCATTAATTGGCGGCGGTACCTCTTTTTGCTGCACCAGCATTTCAATCTCGACAATATACTTTTCTAACTGTTCCTCTTCACTTTCCCCTAATTCTACAATCAAAGTTTTCTTGCTTTCCTTATTTTTCTCAATAAACTCCAATTTCCCTTTTCTGGTAATCCCCTTTTCCTTTAACTTCTTCAAATAATATAAAAGCTGCCATTTACTTGCTTCCGGGTCAGCATCTGATTTTTTGATTTCTGTCAAATATTCTTTTGTAAGTCTGTCCAGGCGAATATTTTCCAGCTGAATTTCCGTATTTTCATTCTGCGCTTTTTCTTCATGAAGTGCTTTTCCGATCTGAACCTCTTCGCTGTTATCTTCCATATTAAGACGATTTCCATGCAAATAGCATTGCCGTTTGCAATGAAAATAATAATTCATCAATGTACCATTTACTCGCATATATATCCCCCTTTCTATAAATCTATAAAGTACATATGGTCTCCTTCCAGCTTCTCACGGTCTATTTTCTCATCCTGAAAATATTGCTCTCCATCATAAACGCAGTATAATTCTCCTATCATCTCATTATAAGGAATCTGAATATTCCGTTTAATCTGATACCGGAACAGATTCAGATCACTCTGGCATTCCGATAACCTTACTTTTTTTTCCGAATACTCCATTTGATAATCAGAAAGCAACTCTTTATAATGCTCCCAGATTTTCCTGCCATCTTTTTCCGTTCCATCTTCCATCACCAGTTTCCGGCACAAAATAATATCTACATGCCAGCAGTCTTCCTCGATCAGTTCCATTCGCTTTTGTATTTTGAGAAAGTCCAGTTTTTTAAGGGATTCTGAAAAGAAATATTCCAAACCCTCTTCCGATGTTTTACGATTTTTCATTTCTTTCAAATAATGCATCACCTGTTCATAATAAGTTTGAAATCGCTTTTCTTTTAATACAGTCCGCATCTCTTCATTTTCCAGTGTAAGGGACTTTTCCATCCGATAATCGTCTCTGTAAATTTTCTCCGCCTGATCTAAGTTGAAAAAATACACAATTCCAGGAATTCCGTTTTTGATTCCAGATCTTGCGATTCTTCCAAGGAACTGCTCTTCGCTGTCCAGTTTCGAAATATCCTTATATCCGATATCCATATCAATATCAACACCGGCTTCAACTATCTGTGTAGAAATCAAAATTACCTTTTTCCATACATTTTCCCGAATTGGTTTCAGAATCGATTCTCTTTCATAAATCGAATCATCTCCCGTCAACAATTTTAACTGCCATTCTGATTGTTCTCCCAGATCCTCTTTCATTCTATGAAAAAAATCATAAGCTGTCTGTTTTTTGATAAATGTGATCAGTATTTTAGCCCCGCACTTCTCCCTTAACTGCATATTCTCCCAAACATGCCGCCGCAGCCGATCCAACGTTATTTCTTCCTGCAGCAGTTCATAATTACAGATTACTCTGTTCGCAAATGTCGGGTGAAGCGTATATTTTTCAGGATTACGAATCAATTTCACTACATTACATTTTCCATCCACCAGCTGAGATAAATCCGGAAGCGTCGCAGACATGATAATAATTTTCATATTCATCAGCCCTGCACAGCTGTTTAAAAATATCATAATTTCTGTCCATATCGCATTCCGGTAACTCTGTATTTCATCCAATACAACAACGCTGTTCAACAACTGGAAAAAACTCATAATATCTTCTTTTCCAGTTCCGAAAAGTGTACGAAAAAAAGTAACATGACTGGAAAGAATGAACGGATAATTTAGAAACTGACGATCCAGAAGCGCTTCTTTATAATATTTTTCCGGATCTTCTTCTACGTTTCCCCTTCCTCTGATCGGCGTCAGCGAGTTCACAACTGCAATATCGTTTATCACCTCTGTTTTTCCAAAAATGGTTTCGAGCGTATGTCGGTTTTGTTCTGCCAGCGTATTAAACGGATAGATTTCGAATACTTTATCCGCATGCTCCAAAAATTTCAGACTCAAATTCAATGCCAGATTGCTTTTTCCGCTTCCAGTCGGCGCCTCTACAAAATAAATACAGTCCTCTTCTGCAGCCTTCAGATTTTCTTCTGCTTCCAAAAAGAGCTCATTTCTGAGGATATTGATCTTCTCTTTACCATCCCATTTTTTTCTTGGATAACTTTCTTTTCCATACTTCCGGATCGATTCCATCAGATGCGAACGCTCATAAATCTCCCTGAATTTTGAATCGTCAGCTTTTCCAAAACAATCTATCTCAAACCCACTGTTAAATTCTGTCGTCGCATAGTAGTCACAGGCTACCAGAATCGAATATTCCAAACGGATAAAAAAATAGTGTACAATATCGTTTTCTGTTCTCCCAAACGCTTTTCTGCACATAAAGTATTGATTTATACTTTTCGCTATCGGGATCTCGTAAAAATAACGCAATTGGGAAAATCCCGGAACCGGTTCTTCTTTCCACTTTCTCACCAGTTCTTCTGCTTTCAACTGAAAGTTTTTCAGATATGCTTCCATAGATTCGAAATTGCTGTGATGTTTTGCGATTACATAAGACAGTTCCCAGGCAAGTGCAATCAACGCTTTCTTCTGCTCTTTTTCCACTTTATTAAAACCATTTTTAATTTCATATAAATAAAAATCCAGATACAAAAACGCGGATAAAAAAGAATGACTGCTGTCGTCTCCCCAATATTTGGTCGGTATCGTGTTTGGATTCCCCATCTTGTTCTTTTGAAAAGCCGGTGTTCCTTTCCCCAAATCATGAAATAAAATCACAGCATCTATCATTTCTTTCACGAGTTTTCCTGCAAAATCATTTTTGCCAAGGCCTAAATTGGTTAAAAAATTTTCTTCTATCTTCAGCAGCTTTCTTTCCTGACTTATCCTGATCCGATACTTCTCACAACGCGTGATATGTTCCTGTAATAATTCTCTTTTCCCGGAAACAGGATCTCTGTGTGCATAAACCTCCCAATCTCCGTGAAAAATTACACTTAAATTCATCTTTTCCGCTCATTTCTGCGCACACTTTTTGCGCATGTCGAGTCTGTGTCAAGTGCGCGCAGACACAAATCTCGCGATTGAAAAATTTTATTTTTCAA
>ERZ1026856.497-NODE-497-length-24671-cov-8.479119_pt1 | contig 24671 bp, 22 predicted proteins | sample MGYA00380158_ERZ1026856 | MGnify/ENA primary metagenome ERZ1026856 (study PRJEB33269, sample SAMEA4719794) | human gut metagenome | biome: human-associated habitat; feature: organic feature; material: feces | place: Cameroon | collected 2013-10 ...
GCTGCTTGCGCTGTGCATGGTGTTCGCACTGTGCGCCTGCGGCCAGACCGCCGCACCCGCTGCCGCCCCCGCGCCCACCCCCGCCGAGACCGCCGCTGAGCCTGTCAGCATCACCCTTTGGACATACCCGATAGGCGGCTGGGGCAATGCCGACACCGTAGATGCGCTCATCGCCGCGTTCGAGGCCGCCAACCCCGGCATCACCGTCACTGTTGAGTATCTCGACTACACCAACGGCGACGATCAGGTCAATACCGCACTCGAGGGCGGTTCCGCCCCCGACCTCATCATGGAAGGGCCGGAGCGTCTTGTCGCCAACTGGGGTGCGAAGGGCTACATGGTTGATCTCGCCGATATGTGGGACGACACCGATAAGGCCGAGGTCAACGCGGCCTGCGTTGCGGCCTGCTTCAACGCGGACGGCGCATGCTATGAGTATCCTCTGGTCATGACCGCCCACTGCATGGCGATCAACTATGACGCGTTCGTGGCCGCCGGTGCCGACCAGTATGTTGACATCGACACCCACACCTGGACGACCGAGAACTTCATCGCCGCGGTCGATGCGCTGTATGCTTATTACAAAGAGCCCGTTGCCGACGTTTACTGCTCCGGTCAGGGCGGCGACCAGGGTACCCGCGCCCTCGTCAACAACCTCTACGGCGGCACCTTCACCAATGCTGAGCACACCGCCTACACCGCCGACTCCCCCGAGAACGTAAAGGCGCTTGAGCTCCTGCAGAGCATGGACGGCGTCTACTTCAACGCGGCCGAGAACGGCGGCGAGGAGATCACCGCCTTCCGTCAGGGCATCCTCAAGATGGCGTTCTGCTGGAACATCGCACAGCAGCTCAACTCCGACAACAATGACGCCGAGCTTACCAACGACGGCGAGAAGATAGTGTTCATGAGCTTCCCCTCCGAGACCGGCGAGAGCAAGCTTCAGGGCGGCATCTGGGGCTTCGGCGTGTTCGATAACGGTGACGCTGCCAAGATCGAAGCTGCAAAGACTTTCATCAAGTACTTCGCCGACGGCGAGGGCACGCCTGACGCAGTCAAGGCCGCCAAATACTTTGCCGTGCGCGACACCGCCGAGGGTATCAACCTCACCGGCATTTGGGCGGACAACGCCATCATGAACGAGTACACCAAGCTCATGCCTTATCTGGGCGATTACTATCAGGTCACTGCCGGCTGGGCAACTGCCCGCACCGAGTGGTGGAACATGCTCCAGCGTGTCGGCGGCGGCGGTGACGTTGCCACTGAGGTCGCAACGTTCTGCGAAAACGCGAACGCCGCGGTGGTCGCTGGCTGATCCGGAAGGCATCAAGCATCTCCTTTGATATCACAGCGCGCACCCTCTCTGTGCTCCAGCGCAGAGAGGGTGCGCTGACAGATAGCTATAACGACCGCAAGGGGGGAATCACCCTATGTTCATATCAAATACCGGCATGAGCCGCGCGCTCGTGCGGCGGGAAACAACAGCGGGATACCTGTTTTTGCTGCCAAGTCTCTTCTTCTTTGTCACCTTTGTGCTGTATCCCATGTTCATGTGCATTTACACCAGCTTCTTTGACTCCAACATGGGCAAGAATGCCGTGGACGTCTTTGTCGGGCTGGCTAATTATAAGGAGCTTTTTCAGGATGAGCTTTTCCTCGGTGCGCTGAAAAATACCGTTATCATCGTTGTTGTCGCCGTGCCGGCGGTGTGCGCGTTCTCTCTCTGGGTCGCCACTGCGATATACGATATGAAGCCCGCGCTGACCTCGGCCTTCCGCTGCATCTTCTATCTGCCCGTGGTCACCGGCTCCGTCGCCGTGACGGTCGTGTGGAAGTGGATGTACAACAACCGCTACGGCGTGTTCAACTACCTTTTGAAGAGCACCGGCGTTATTGAGCAGAATATAAACTGGCTGGGCGATGCGCGCTTTGCCCTCTGGTGCATCATCCTTATCCTCTTCACCACTTCTGTCGGCCAGCCCATCGTGCTATATGTCTCGGCGCTGGGCAATGTTGACCGGACGCTCGTCGAGGCCGCAGAGGTTGACGGCGCGAACCGCCGCCAGGTGTTCTGGAAGATAAAGTGGGCGCAGATTATGCCCACCACGCTCTACATACTCATTATCACCACCATTAACTCCTTCCAGTGCTTCGCGCTCATCCAGCTTCTCACGTCGGGCGGGCCGACGCACAGCACAGACACGATAATGTATTATATCTATTACACCGCCTTCAAGCTCTACCGTTACGGGTACGGCAACGCCATGGGCGTCGTGCTCATGATAATCATCGCGGTGCTTTCTGCCATCCAGTTCAAGCTGGGGCAGTCGGACTAAGGGGGTGGACGTATGCAGGGCAAATCAAAGGCAAACCGCATCATCACCCTCGTGATAATTATCATCCTTGCGATGCTGTTCACCTTTCCGCTTTACTGGATAATCACAGGCTCGTTCAAGACCGCCAGGGAGGTCAACTCCGTCACGCCCGTCTGGTGGCCGACGGAGTGGACGATGAAGAATTATCAGACGCTCATGGGCAAGCTCAAGGCGCCGCTGTGGGAGTTCTATGTCCCGCTCAGTCAGTATTTCTCCTCCGACGGCAGCCATGTGGTGTTCTCCTCCGGGCCGACCGTTCCCGGCGCTATCCGCTGGATGCTCAACACCGTGTGGATGGCGGTTGCGGCGATGCTCCTCACCTGCGCGACCTCGGCGCTTGCGGGGTACGCGCTGGCTAAGAAGCGCTTCGTCGGGCGGACGCTTATATTCACGCTCATCCTCTGCGCGATGGCACTGCCAAAGCAGGTCATTCTCATCCCGCTCATACGCGAGATGTCCTCGCTCAAGCTCTATAATACGCTGAGCGCTGTGGTCTACCCCATCGTCGGCTGGCCGTTCGGAGTGTTCCTCATCAAACAGTTCGCCGAAAGTATCCCCGGAGAGATACTTGAGGCGGCGCGCATAGACGGCGCGGGCGAACTGAAGACCTTCAACCAGATAGTTTTCCCCATGATAAAGCCCGGCGTCGGCGCGCTTGCGATATTCACGTTTATCAATTCGTGGAACGACTACTTCATGCAGCTCATCATGCTCTCAAGCACGAAGAATCTGACCATTTCGCTGGGCATTGCGAAGATGCAGGCGGAAAATTCGACGGACTTCGGCCTCATCATGGCGGGCGCAGCCTTTGCCGCCGTGCCGATCATCATCGTGTTCCTCATCTTCCAGAAGTATTTCACGAGGGGCATCACGATGGGCGCGGTCAAGGGCTGAGACAAGGGCAAATACAAGGAGTGTACAATGAAAGCAATAGACCTTACGAAATATCAGGGCATTTTCCCGGCGTTCTACGCCTGCTATGACGACGCGGGCGAGGTGTCAACGCAGCGCGTGCGCGCGCTTACGGAGTACCTCATCGGCAAAAAGGTCAACGGCCTGTACGTCGGCGGCTCATCCGGCGAGTGCATCTATCAGTCCGTGGAGGAGCGCAAGGCCGTACTTGAGGCCGTCATTGCTCAGGCAGCGGGGCGCATCACGGTCATCGCACACGTCGCCTGCAACAACACGCGCGACAGCATGGCCCTTGCCGTCCATGCCGAGCGAGCCGGGGCGGACTGCATCGCCGCCATCCCGCCTATATACTTCCATCTGCCTGACCGCGCGGTAGCGAAGTATTGGAGCGATATTGCCGCCGCCGCGCCGAATACGGATTTCATCATCTATAATATCCCACAGCTTGCTGGTACGGGGCTTAACAGCTCCCTGCTGCGCACGATGCTCTCCGTGCCGAACGTGATCGGCGTGAAGAACTCCTCTATGCCGATACAGGACATTGAGATGTGGCGCGACGAGGGCGCGATAGTCTTTAACGGCCCGGATGAACAGCTCCTCTCGGGACTTGCAGCGGGCGCGGTCGGCGGCATCGGCGGCACCTATGCTGCCATGCCTGAGCTGTACGAGCGTATATACGCTCTTGTCCGCGCCGGGGACATCATTCCCGCACGCGATATACAGGACGCCTGCTGCCACATCATTTACAAGATGTGCTCTGGGCAGGGGAACATGTACGCCATGATAAAGGAGATCCTCCGCCTGCGCGGAGCACCTGATATCGGCAGCGTGCGCGCGCCGCTCTATCCGCTCCAACCGGGCGACGAGGCCATCGCCGCCGCCTGCGCCGCAGATATCGATGCCGCGATAACGAAGTTCTGCGGCTGAGGGAACAATACGGATACAGTATAAAAAGAGCGCTCCATACGGAGCGCTCTTGACTTGTATATTTTGGCTCTATGTCAATAGTTGGGGGAGAGCAAAATGAAAAGTGGCAGTGAGGCGTGGACGGCTTGCCGTCCACGCTTTTGCTGTATAGTAAAATAGCCGCTTGAGAGTTTAGAGTTTTTTATTTTTGAGAATCGCAGTATTTTCATACGACAAGTGTGCTTACCACACCTCAGGCTGCGCATAAAATGGATTCGCCGCGGTTCAAGTCCGCAACGCTGCGTAAAAACGGCGTTTGTCATCAATGGAAAAATAAAAAAATTTCCGAGCTGAAAAAGCCCGGAAAGCCTTGATGACACTGCGTTTGACGCGGTGTCATCAAAATTGGCCGACCATGATGGCAGGGTCAGTCAATTTTGAGGACAAAGCAACAACCAAATCGAAGCCCAACGAAGTGGGTTCGATTTGGAAAGGAGGAGCAAGGGAGCGCAGACGAAGAATCCGGCAACTCTAAAAGAGCTGCCGGATTTTGAGCGGAGCGGACTTTGCTCCGACGTGGTGGAGAGTGGCGGACTACGACTCGCTTCGCTCCCATGCATAAGTTCGCCTTAGCCAAAAATGCTTCACCTTGCTCGCATTTTTGGAGGCTCACTTATCGAACCTACGGTCCTCGTCCCCACTTTTACATAAAGGAACAGCACACCCGACCGGGTGTGCTGTTCCTTTGGCAGGGTCAGCCAATTTTGAGGACAAATGAAATATCCAAATTGTCACGCCCTGCAGTCTATTTTATACCTTATATACACTCATAATTCAACGCGGTATAATTTTCATATACTGTATAGTACATAGCTTATCTATTGGTTTCTCTAAACCTGTGGTAATATTATATACGTTGAATCGCAGTATATCAACAACTATTTCTGAATTGGGTAGGTTAATGCTCGATTGCAGTTTCCTCAGCAACATTCTTCTTTTCAGCTCGTATAATTTTTATGTCAGTCCTGAAAAAAGATATGATAGTAGGCACAGCACCTACTATCCCGACAACAAGACTAACAGCATTAGTATAGGCATTGTTAATCTTACTACAGACGCAAGCACCTATGATTACAGCTAAGCCAAGAATTGCCAGCTTCTTTATGGCCCCCCAAATCACGTGGGCAGTTTTTTTCCGTTTTATGTGTCTTTGCTCTTTTACTTTATCTCTTTTGTGATATTCAGCCAATTCAGCTTCAAGTTTTGCGGTTTTATCATACTGCTCCTGAATTTGTTGCTCTTTCTCTGCCAAAGCGTCATCTTTCTCCGAAATCACCCTATCCTTCTGATTACTTATTGCTTGTAGTAGTTTTTCTTTTTCTTGTAGAGCTTCTTTGTTGCGGTTAACTTCTTCCTCATAACGGGTAAGGTATTCCAGCGAAAAATTAAGAGAGTCGTCTATTGTTTCGGCAGCTAATTCCTCAGGTGTAGTCGGTTTCTTTCGAAGTGTAATTATTCTTGATGCCAATTGATCCTCTGTTATCACCCCCGCTCTGTATTGCGCTTTTGTCTCTTTATAGAGTTTGGAAACGTTCTGTGAAATCTTTGCTGCAAGCAGCATACGAGCTTTTAATACTGCGTTAACATTGGTCGGATACCCGTTTCTTCCGAATCCGTTCCCTAACTTATACCACAGTATATTCGTCAATCGTTCAACCGAAACAGCATAATCACAGGCATAGTCAACAGCCTGTTCTTTCATAACCATGTCCACTTGCTCTCTTGATGTGCGAAGCGTGATACTAGAATTAGTTACTATTAAGTACTCTGCGTCCAAATCGCAAGAGTAAATATGTCCTTTACGTAGCTTGTTGATATGGCTAATAAACCTTATGCTATCATACTGCTGTGTGTCTGCGGACAAACTTTCGAGATTATACCGGTTATCAGTGTCTTCATAATAGCTCTCTCGATCATCTTCAACAATACCATAGGAATACTGGAGCACATGATAGAAATCGGATTTTTTTACTTTAACATCGCCTGAGGTCGAACATCCATTGATTATTGCCTTCATAGCAACAGTATCAAAAGGATACTGCTTCCCATCAACAATAAGTTCAGCGCTTGTGAAGAAGTCTTCTATTTCTTTTTTTACATCAGAGAAATAGCGCAACGCAATTCGTTTAGCTCCAGAGTTTGCAGCTTTTATCTGATTATATAGATCCAGTGCTAGCTGCCTATAGATATTTCCATTATACCCATATAGACTGAATAATACCTCAGTTCCAAGGAAAAGTGTCAGCGGCTTTCTGAGACTTCCAGTCTCATTTATGTTATGGTTCAACCCAATATATAATATGCTTCCTTCCTTTATTGCTGTTAAAGTTGACCGGATTTTTTCATCGGATTCATTTTTTAGTATGAATTGCCCAATTAAATCTGCATACTTTCCTTCAGCAGTTGTCTGCTGATCATCAAGGAGGTACGCAATAAATTCCTGTGTCAATTCATCAGCCAAAATTACACTCGCTGGATTAGCCTCCTGAGCAAAAGCTATCAGCAAATCGATGATATCAGAATTATTTGCCTCTGCAACTGTTTTTATCTCTTCAAATGTAGCGTTATCTTTGAGTTCAACGTGATTTACATGATAGCTGCGGTTTTCCGTATTGATAAATTGCATACCGCGGGCGGTAGACCTTACAACCGCCTCGGGAATCTCAAAACCAAACACTTTAAAAAGACTGTTTTTCATCTCTTCTGCAGTAAAAGAGTGCAGATTGTTTTTTATAATAATATACTGAATAAACTCAGCCAATATTTGATACGGACTTTGGTATTGTTTGGCATCAACCAAACTTTTCATGGTTACAAACGATGCCAAGATGGAAGTTGGGTTATTGCGCATATGTTGCCTCCATATAATTCTCTAAATCTCTCATATAAGGGGAGGGGCGCGCTCTACATAATAAGATTGCAAGTAAGGTTATAGGAGAGTTTTTTATATATGAGACTTGGACGTGCTCCAATACTTGGTATAAAACACTAATCTGGTTGTTCAATTAGAACATCAGCAACTGATTAATACCACTCTTCCTTATCCCACGTGGTTCGAATATGTTCATTTTCAAATAGCCGAATCTTATCATTCTGCAGTGCTTTGAAGCACTTCGACCCTATATGCTTTTATTATATCATGCGCTGTCGAAAAAGCAACAGGGCGGTTATATTCTCAGAAATCTTATCAGATACAAGCCTACAAGCCAAATTTGGCAGATAAACATTAGGCAAATATCGGCAGACCATGTCCTCTGTCCAAAATGTTCCCATCCGTGTCCATTTTTAGCCTACCACTGCGCGGTGTTATCATATAATGTGTCTTTGGTATATGTGAAAACAGTTGTTATGAATTGAGGATTTATATTTGCTTTTTTATATATCAGACAAAGCGGGAAAATCAACTTTGCTGGGCAAGATTATGAGAAAGCCGTGTTCAAATAGCGGCCTCGCATAAAAATAGTAGCTTTGCATTTGATAATGTACAATAAGTTGCGCAAAAAGAAAAGGGATAAGAGAAGACATAGTTTGCAGACTCTGGTAGAATGAAGTTGCGAGACAAACATTCGAAAGGAGACAGCAAACTATGTCCGAGAAAATTGTACAGCTTAATGAGGAAATTATCAAGGGTCAACTCAAGGAATTAGTTCGCAGCAGCGTAGAAGAGACGCTGAACGAGTTGCTGGAAAAAGAAGCGGAGTCATTGACGCAGGCGGCTCGCTACGAGCGCAGCGAGGCCCGTCAGGGCTACCGCAGCGGTCACTATGACCGCAACCTCACCACAACATCCGGCAACGTTACGCTCCATATGCCAAGACTCAAGGGCGTGTCCTTTGAAACCGCAATCATCTAGAGGTATCGCCGCCGTGAGAGCAGCGTGGAGGAGGCTCTCGTCGAGATGTATCTGGCAGGCGTTTCCGTGCGCCGGGTGGAGGGCATCACTGAAGCTCTGTGGGGCAGTAAGGTCTCGCCATCTACGATCAGTGAGCTGAACAAGAAAGCTTATGTCCACATCGAGGATTGGCGGAACCGTCCCTTGCAGGGCGGCAGATATCCGTATGTCTACGTGGATGGTATCTACCTGCGCCGCAACTGGGGCGGAGAGTATGAAAATGTAGCGATTCTGGTGGCAATTGCCGTGAATGAGGATGGTTTCCGTGAGGTTTTAGGAGCTGCTGAAGGAATGAAAGAGGATAAGGCCAGTTGGGTCAGCTTCTTCCAGTGGCTTCGTAGACGCGGTCTGGACGGAGTGAAGCTCATCGTTGGTGACAAGTGCATGGGAATGCTGGAGGCCGTGGGAGAAGTGTTTCCAGATGCCAGATACCAACGCTGCGTTGTCCATTTCTACCGCAATGTTTTCTCAGTTGTTCCCAAATCCAAGGTCAAAATTGTGGCGAAAATGCTTAAGGCGATCCATGCGCAGGAGAGTAAAAATGCCTCCCGTGAAAAAGCAAAGGCCGTAGTTGCCGAGCAGAAAGCGCTGAAGCTGAAAGAAGCAGCGAAGAAAGTGGAGGACGGTATTGAAGAAACACTGACCTACTGCGACTTCCCAAGTGAGCATTGGACTCGCATCCGCACAAACAATGTGATCGAACGGCTGAACCGTGAGATCCGCCGCAGGACGCGTGTGGTGGGGACGTTCCCGGATGGGAACTCTGCTCTGATGCTGGTCTGTGCGAGGCTTCGCCATGTGGCGGGAACTCGGTGGGGCAATAAAAAATACATGAACATGAAGCACTTAGAGGCGGCTTTGGACGACGTCTCTATTGCCGGCTAACTTCATTCAGCCGGAGTCTGCAAATAAATTTGCGCATAATTCTTGACAGTACCCTGGTCAGTTTTTGCGTTTGTGCGTTAAAACGTCAAAAGAAAAAAGCCCTGATCTCTCCAGGCTTTGAAGATAAGAAGGAACCCGCTTTTCGATAAAACTGTTCGAAAAGCGGGCTCCGTTCAATTATAGACGTCACTCTTTTTTAATCTATATTGTAATATTCACAAAAGCCTCTTGAGTCTTGGAAAGATGAGTAGTATACTATATGCAGTGCCGCAAGTTACATATATGCAGCATATATAGTACAATACTTAATGAGAAAGGGGCGGTAATTTTGGGTGAGTTGAGGTTTATAGTTTATGACGTTCAACACGGAAGTTGTTCTCATATAATTACCCCAGCAAACCAACACATTATTATTGACTTGGGGTCAAAAACTAAAACCAGCATTTGCCAATACTTGAAGGAAAACTATTTTTGCTTTGGCGGAACAATTGACCAGCTGGTGTTAACTCATTTGCATGAAGATCACCTTTATGATCTCCCTAATCTTGATACATATGGTATTAATCCTCGTATTTTTCAACGCCCAAGAAGAGCTTTTCCTTTATCCTATAAAGCATCAGATTCAAATCACTATAAAAATATAGTTAATAAGGCAAACCAGTTAAATGAGCATTATACAGGAGTAGTTTCTGCCAGCGAATCCCCAGTGCTATCCCAGAACAATGGTGGAGTGCATTTTAAGTTCTTTTCCCCTCCTGATGATCTTTGTTCAAACGACCCTAACAGCTTCTCAAACATCATTGTTGTTTCCTATGGCTATTTTAAGATTGTAATTACGGGAGATAATCCTGCGAGCATTCTAAAAGAAATGCTGCAGAACAATATTCAGCTTCGCCAAAGCATTACGGATTCTACTATTTTAGTTGCGCCTCATCACGGTAGAGATGGTGAATATTGTGAAGAATTTGTCTCTGCAGTCAACCCTTGTTTGACCGTGTTTTCTGACGGAACAAAAAAACAAAAAACTCAAGATTATTCTCGAAACAAATACGCAAACGCGACGCGTGGTGTGACATGGGAAGATCAACGCAGGTTTGTATTTACAACGAGGTCAGATGGCACAATCAAATTTTCTTTCAGTTCCGACGGAACATGGAGCATAATCACAGACAAGTTTTCCTATTAGCGGGAGGCAAATATGGAATCCTTACTTGAAAAGCTTAGTTCTTATAACATCCTCAACAATTTAATTCCTGGAGCAGTTTTTGTATTTTGGGTAGAACTGTTGGATATTATATCCCTGCCTTTAGACGGAATAGTTGAAAGCATTTTTGTTTACTATTTTTGCGGAATGATTATTAGTCGTATAGGTTCTCTGGTAATTGAAGGTTGCTTTAAGAAGCTTAAATGGATAAAGTATGCACCAAAATCTGAGTATGTTGCTGCAGTCAAAAAAGATTCGCGGATAGAGTCACTATTGGAAACGAGCAATATGTATAGAACTTGTGCGAGTCTCTTTCTTACATTAGGCTTTGTTAAAGTTTATTCGGTTCTTGTTGCGTTGCTTGCAATTCCCAAGTGGGTAACGATTTTGTTGGTTGTGATTGTTTTGTTTATTCTTTTTTCCGCATCTTTTGTAAAGCAGACAAAACATATTGTAAGCAGAGTTGATGCCGCAAATAAACCTACAGAGGAGAAGTAAGTATGAAACTGATTAAGCCGTTAGGCTATTATACAGATGACTCTTCACTGCGCTTTCATGTGCTTGATGTAGGGGAAGGATTAATGATTTTAATTATTTTTCCTAATGATCAAGTAATGCTTTTTGACTGCAATATAACAGGCGATAATGAAAGCACCATTTTGAAATATTTGTCTGATAATATCCCCTTTAAAATGAATCCTGCTACCGGCAATACTGAGCAGCTTATTGACGTTTTTGTTAACTCGCATAGAGATGAGGATCACTATAGGGGATTGAAAAAAATCAATACTCAACACCCGATACAATCCATTTGGGATTCAGGCCAAACAGGCGCGACTACCAAGAGTCCGGATTATGAGTATTACATGGAACTGAGAAGGCGGTTAAAAGGAAAAAATGAGAATAATTTAAAAGTTCTTGTTCCGACAGAAACCCCGGTTGCGTCATTCAATGGTGTAGAGATTTTCTGTTTAGCAGGTAAAGAAGATTTCCAATCTGGGTTTGATAATGGTATAACAGTATTCAGAGCAGCTGCAAAAATTCAGCATACAAATTCTATCGTGCTAAAAATCTCTTATGGTGGAAGGGCTTTGTTGCTGACTGGAGACTCGGATTGGATGAGCTGGAAAGAAAAAATAATACCAAATTTCCAAGAAACAGTGAAAAGTGATATTCTTGTTGCAAGCCACCACGGCTCGCGGTCATTTTTTACGGATGAGGCAAATGATACTATTGACATACAGAAGAACCCCGACACTACCTACATGGAGGCAATTGAACATATTGATCCCGACGTTACGTTGATATCCTGTGGTAAATATGAAACTTACCATCACCCTAACAAGGAGGCAGAAGAATTATACAAAAAGTATAGTAGCCATGGTCAAGTTTATAGTACGAATAATTATGGACATTTACTCGGCTTTATTTCAAGCAACGGGAACTATACTGTAGTACCCTCGAGATTTCGTGAAACTCAAACAGCAACGCGCAGTTTGAGCGCTACTATTGAATGTACATACTCTCAAAATGGAGAAGAAATGGTCGTTCCTAACGGTAGTGTGCTTTGCGTTGGAGGGACGCTACATTTTAAGTTAAAAACAGCAGGTGGAATTATTGATCCCATTGAGGAAGTCCATGTAGTATGGGAAGTTTCTAACGGTGGAATAGGTACTTATAGTTCGCACCAAGAGATATACTTCAAAGGCCGTGCGGAGGATAACAATATGTTCACTTTCTCCAGAGACTTGTCTTACTATGGAACCCATCTTCTCAGATGCAAGATAAGCAACACGAAAAAAGGCACAATAACTCGGATATTTAAGGTCGTTGGGGTTTGAAAGAATATCATTTTAATATTTAAATTATGCACAATAGGTCTCATAAAGGAGCATTCTTTGTGAGACCTATTATTGTACTGAGCAAAAGCTATTTGGTGCCCCCGGCATAGCCGGGGGGTGACTTTGCTTCTAGCAAGACAAGAAGCCCGCCTTTCGATAAAAATGTTCGAAAAGCGGGTTTCGTTTGAGATAATTGTATTGCACATTTCGACACACACATTGGTTATTTTTGTGCTACAATACATGCATGAACAGTAATCCTTGTATTGCTCTTTTTCGGAGAAGGACATTGAATTCTGTTCAACGTCAATACAGCATTGTCAATTTCTGCATTTTCTTGCTTGGCTATATATGTAGCATATTTATTGGTTATTTGCATTGCCTTTCCCCTTTTTGAACGCATTACGCCTCCGTGTATAGGCATATTTGCTTCCTCCTATCTGTTTCTATTTTTTGACTATATAACATAAAACTTTGGACTATTGGTTGTGGAATAAACAATCTGTTTATGCTTCCCGACTGGAACATCGGAAGATATCATTGTATAACTTTCAAAAATTTCGTTTTTGTGAAGTAAATCGTAGAATGTTATGGTGGGATCATTTGAATACACATCAAAAATCAAAGATAATGGTACATACCTTTTTGTTTTTGAAAATCGCTTAAAGGCTCGCTGAACAGCTTTTTCACGATCTAATCTAATTAATATTAAATGCACATGATAACCATTTCTAGATAGTGATTCAGAAAAATCGAAAACTTTTGAACTGACATCTCCAATCTTAGGTATGACGATATTACATCCCCGTTCAACTGCGTATTTTAGCAAAGAGTTTTCAGTAGCGTATTTTCCGCTGCCCCCGAAAACGACGATCGATGACTCCTCATGCACGACTGTAGCGCCATAATCTGTCTTAAACTCAGGAAACTTCCTTTTAGCATAATCTGAGTCCAAGATAATTGCGCCGTAGTTATCTGATAGTATTGATGATATTTCTGATTTTCCAGAAGCAGGCAAACCTATTACATAAAAAGCTTGCCTATTTTTTTGTAAAGGTGTTTTGGGAATGGCTCCACCTTTCCCAAGAGTGATTTTTTCATCATCATCTAAACGTTTCTTGGATTTAAGTTCATCAAAAATTTGTTTTCTAAGCTTAACCCTTGAATCATCAGTTATATATGATGGTAACCTATAGGCTCTACTGTTTAGCGTATTTTCCCCAAGAACACGCTCTGTACCCATTTCCACAGAAGCAACAGCCATAACTGCTTCATCAAACTCGTGCTCTGAAAATTCCTCGTTTAAGTGCAGGGAATTTCTCAAAAAAGATGCTGCATGATTATAATCCGACAAAACGCGACTATATTCCTTTGAATGAACAGACATTCTCTTCTCCTCCATAAGGACATAATTGCTCTATGTAATAGTGTAAAGGAATCACCTATGGAAAATTTAGATATTCACAATGCAATAACTACACTCAATACGATATATTTTTTTGAGTGTGCTCGAAAACAAGGATATTCTCCAAAACTACTTGAGGACATTTTAATGCACTCTTTTAATCTTACTAGAGAAAAGGCTATTCAAATAATATACAGTGCAGCTCCGTACTACCACCAGGAGGGAAGTGAAAAGAAATGCGATATATATTTAATTAAATATATACAATATGGGGTACGTATTAAATAATACCATATGTAATCGTGAATTTCAACTTTATTTTTGGGAAATTATGATTGTCCGAATGACGCGTAATACAAATACCTTTACAGTCAGGCCAGTTGCGGCCATAAAGAGTATCCAAACCATTTTTTAGAGTCACAAGAAAGCCTACAAGCCAATTTGGCAGAAAACATTAGGCAGATATCAGTAAACCGTGTCCTCTGCCCAAAATGTTCCCCTCCGTGTCCATTTTTAGCTCACCACTGCGATTCTGCGCAGAACCTCGCAGCAAGGCGGAAATCGTCAACCATTGTGGTTTCAAAGATATCAAGTACTTCGCAGCACGCTATTTGAAGCCCTTGCTTGAAAACGGGCAGCTTCAAATGACTATTCCCAGCAAGCCAAACAGCAGTAAACAGAGGTACGTAGCTGCCGGTACTGTGCAAGATATTTAATGCCACTTATTTACTAAACATCGGAGCGCCTGTAACCAAAGCACTCCGATGAATTTTTTACTTTAATGGCATCACCCATGAAGCAGGCAAACCGTTTCAAAGCAGTCGCCGACGCCGCGGTTACATCTGCATCTCGGGAGTCTGCGATTCATTATCTCGAAGCTGCTGGGTGTAATCGTGTAGGCTCACGCCGGTCTGCTGCTGACAGAATGCCTCCATTTTGCGGAGCAGGACTTCCTGCTCGGCAGCGTTGAGACGGTAAAACCAGCTTTCTTCCGAACCGTCTCCCTTGCAGAGGTTCAGTTCCAGTGTGTCGCACAGATGATTCTTCTCTACATCATAGTTGGCGTAGATGTTGAGCCAATCGTCATTCTGATCGGTACAGACAAATGTCCCGAATGCAGAATCCACATCGAAGTCTGCCTGAATATAAAAGTTGAGCTTGCCGTCCGTCTCAATGATCTCATCTGAAAATGAAAAGTTGTTGGCAGTGAGATGTCCTGCCGAGGTGATCTCTTTGCCGCTCAGATGATCCAGCAGCTTGCGCCATCTATCATCGTTAGACGCAAACTGTGACCGGGTGGCATGATAAACTGCCACCGACACATCATGCATCGCCCAGGTCTGCCAGCCATCCATGATGCTAACAGCAGAGAACTCACGCTTGTCGAAGTTCACATCGAACACACCTCGCACCTTTCCGGTGCTCTCCATGCGCAGAGCCGTCAGTGCATCAAGTTCTTTTGCTGTGATGGGCTGCTCACCGAAAAACATTCCGATGAATTTGTCTGGCGCTACACCGTTGCCCCTCGTAATATAACTGCGCAGCTTTTTCCCAGCCTCCAACAGCTCCTCACCGGGCGAGGTTTTAAAGTACCATTCTTGACCATGCTCCGTCACATGGTAGGCGGAATAAGTTCGAGCTGCTTCTTCCGCTGCACGCCGTGCGGCAGCTTCCGACTGGATCTCATGGCTGATGCGCTCATATTCTCGCTCTGGGAGCTGATCGCACAGCTCGTCCAATACATTCTCCAGATGCTCTTGCAAAGTTTCGCCATTGAGATGCTTCTCGATAGCATTTTTCCAGCGCAGGTCGATCCATAAAACAGGTTCTTCCTGTTGTGCCATATCAGTTGACCTCCTCTATTGCTCCGTTTTCTAAATTCAAAACCACATCCCCGTACTTTGCAATCAGCAGTGCGCAGATAATCAGTTGAAACGCCTCATCTGTGACCAATTCCAGAGACGCGAGGTCTGCGAGGGTAATATTAGAACTGCCGACCGCAATTGCTTTCGCCGCCTGATAAACGCTGTAAAGCTCTGGTTTGATCCCCCGGAGATGAACGGCTTGAAAGTCAAAGCCGTCGTTACCGCACTTCCAGACCATCCTTCGCCAAAGGCTCTCATAAGCCGTGAGTAGAAAAAGGGCAGCTTTATTTCGGTCAGACAGACGCCAGCAGAGCGCTCTCCAGTGTGTCCATCTTCTACGGTGAGAGTCGGATAGGAAAAAAGATTTTCTATCTCCGAATTGCTGACGCATCCGTTCTTGAAGCTGTGGTTCCATAAAGGGTGCAAAACAATCTCGCACGAACTCACTCAGATTCAGAACCCCTGCCTCAATGCGCCCCTTCAAACAGGTGCATGCACACAGAAGGCATGGATTCTTGCGGACATAGTTCTGGCAGTATTCGCACTCCACATCCTTTGGAGTGTAATGAAATTGACTTCGGTACGTTCCGCCGCACCGAGGCTTATGCCCGGGCTGAGACATCATCAACCGCTCCATCGCCCGCAGTGGCGTGTCTCGCATAAAATAGCGTGGCATAAGTTGCTCCTTTCCAAAACAAAAAGACCGGAATCTCATTACTAAGACCCCGGTTCTTACCGTTTGATATTACATTAATTCCTGATGTATTGATGTTCCAGATTTCAAGGCTACAATTATCTCGTTGCCAGTTTCTACTGTCACACTCTCGACCACCTGACGGATCAACGCTTCATCCCACTCAGCTATAGCTGATGGTGTTGTTTCTGCTGCTTGCCTGCATTGCTCTATATGAGCTGCGGCTTTGCCGCCCTCGGCTAACATCCCTTGTATCTCATCACGCTGGACTTTCAATGCCGTTTGCTTCTGCATGATTTCGCGGAACCTATCGCTATACGCTGCCTGATCACCGCTTTCAGACGCCTCGGCAAGCGCTTTGCTGAACTCGGTGTTTAACTGTTCGAGCTGACTATCTATCTCGGACAGACTGAGCTGCTGCCCTGCGACCGGGGCAAGCTCTTTTTCCATTGCACTCTTGAGGTTATAGATTATGCTATCCTTACCCTTGACCGTGCTGTTTATAGCGGCAAGGATGGCTCTGTGCAGCGGTTCCTCATCCAGCGTCGGCGAGTTGTGGCAGTATTTGTTGCCGTAGTCTACCCGGCTGACGCAGCGCCAGACGATTCGCTTGCTGCCGTCGCGGTTGCGCCATGTGCAGCGCTGATACCTCGTGCCGCACTCACCGCAGTATAGCCTATCTGACAGCGCGTATTTGCTGCTGTACCTGCTCCGACCTGTCGGAGCATTTTTCTTTGACGGACTCTTTCCCGCGCTACGACGGGCGAGTTCTGCTTGAGCGGCGTCGAAGGTCTCGCGGCTTATTATCCCTTCGTGATGATTCTGCACCAGATACATTGGGAGCTGGCCGGTGTTTTTCTTGACCTTCTTATTGATGCAGTCGTCAATGTACGTTTTCTGAAGCAACACATCGCCGCAGTATTTCTCATTTGTAAGTATGCTGTCTATGGAGCTCCGCGCCCATTTAGGCTCACCGTTTATGTTCGGAAGAGCGCTCGTATTCAGATACTCCTGTATCCCGCGAACCGGTGTGCCGCTGAGAAACAGGTCATATATCTTGCGAACGACTTCCGCCTGATCCGGTATTATCTCAGGCTTTCCGTCATCGCCCTTGCGATAGCCATACAGATATTTGTACTGTATGGTGGCTTTGCCCTCTTTCATGGCCTGCCGGATACCCCAGCGGACATTGGCGGAGATGGATTCGCTCTCGGACTGAGCGAACGCACCGAGCATGGTTATGAGTATCTCGCTGTCGATTTCGAGAGTGTTCATGTTCTCTTTCTCGAAGATGACCGCTATGCCAAGCTCTTTTAGGGCACGTACATAATTTAGGCAATCGACTGTGTTGCGGGCAAATCTGGATATGGACTTGGTGAGTACGATATCTATTTTGCCCTGCTTGCACTGACGGATCATACGCAGGAACTCCGGACGCTTGCGGGCGGATGTGCCGGTTATGCCCTCGTCGGCGAAGATACCCGCCATAGTCCATTCTTTATTGGTCATGATCTTATCCGTGTAGTAATTTTTCTGTGCTTCGTAGCTGGTGAGCTGCTCTTCGTCATCGGTCGATACGCGGCAGTAAGCCGCCACCCGAAGCTGGTGCTTTGAAGCCAGAACGACTTCTGGCTTGGCCGGGATACATATAACTGTCGGCGTTGTATCTCTCATAGCACTTCCTCCGAATTTATGATCTGTCCATTTTTTAAGATCACTTGTGTGGATATTCTATTTACGATCACCTTATCAACGACCTTCGCAAGCAGGTCTGCATCAAGCTCAGTCTGCGGTTCGCGCTTGGATATGCTTCTTTGCAGGCGTGTAGTCTCATACTCGCTATTATCTATCGCGGAGTACTGCGCAGCCGCTATCTGAAATATGAGCCGCTTTGCTTTGACCTCCTCTATTGGCTGCACCAGAAGCAAGTCATCAAACTCCTGTTGCAGCTCAAATGTCTCAGTTACTTCCGGCGCAGTTTCTTGTTCTTTTATTAAACCCGGATCATGAATCAGTGCGTTTATAATACCGAGCACATCTGCCTCAGCCTGCACTGCAGGGCGCTTATCGCTCAGTTTATAGAGCAGCCTCTGGGCTTCTGTCCGCGTGTCTGTTTGGATTTTGGATGTTCGTATGCTCTCAGCCGCCTCGAACTCATTGCGGGGTAAAATCGGGGGATAGACATCTGTTCCCACATAACGTCTATCCCCCAAGATTCTCGCTATCATATTTTTGTTCCAAGCCTTATCCCCATCATAGGCAACCGGCTGATTCAGTAAACTCGATTTTATATCATTGAATGATGCGCCGCCTATATACGCTCGGAAGATATATTTCACGATGTCCGCCTCTGAACTATTAACAGATATCCGTCCGCCACATATCTGATACCCGAATGGCTGCCGCCTGATGCTCATCATCGCACCGCCCTTCTAATAGTCTCTCTGAACTCAAGACCATTTTTCAGTCTGAATCTCAGGTGAGTATTATCTTCAACTATGATCTTATCAACGAGTTCGTCGAATAGTTCCGCATCGAATTCCTCAAGGAAGTCCGGGATATCACGGATAACCTCTATGATCTGCTTTGTCTGAGATAATGTGTCATCCGTCTTTGATTCCAGCAGACGCTCTTTCTCAAGCTTCAGTTTGCTAAGCTGTTCAGCCAGCTCATTGGTCTTGGATATGAAAATGTCAGGATCAACGAGCCCCTGCTGTTTCAGTACGGCTAACATTTGATTCTGACTGATAATTTCAGATATTTTTTTGTTAAGCTCAATTATGTCAGGACTCCATAGCATCCGCCGGTTTTGGATTGTATTGAGCTTTTCCAATGTATCTTTAAGTATGAACTTATTATATTGAAGTTTGTTACACAATCTGAGGAATGCAGCTACTATCTCTGATTCAGGTATCTGAGGAACTGTACAATTATCTTTCCCACTTGCTCTATTGAGGCACATCCAGTATCTCAATGTTCTGCTGTTCTTTACTCTGAAAGGTGAACCACAGTTCCCGCAAATAAGCTTTCCATTAAACATATATTGTTTTTCAGGGCACATTAATTGGCGATTATCCGTTTTAGAACTTCGCAATTTTTGCACTGCTGCATATGTTTCGCTATCAATTATTGCCGGATGCGTATTTTGTGCGTAATACTGAGGCATCTCTCCAAGATTTTTCTTCTGATAGCGTGGGAGTGTAGAAGTATAGTAAGTTTTTTGCCACAGTGAGTCCCCAATATACTTCTCGTTCTCAAGAATATGCCCCACTGTGTATTTGGACCAGCTTTGCAAAGTGCCTCTATTATTAAATGGTATGCCGTCTGTATTCAGTGATGCTGCAATTTGCTCCATGTTCTTACCTATCAGATACTCGTTAAATATTCGCTTTACAATTTCAGCCTCTGCATCTACTATTGCGATCTTATAATTTAATCTACAGTAGCCATATGGCAAATGCGTTGGTACAAAGGTTCCCATCTGCATCCGTTTCTGATTGCTCCAACGCATGTTTTTGGATATAGACTCGCTCTCGGCTTGTGCCAGCGAGGCGAACACGGCTGTGAGCATCTCGCCGGAGACCTTGCCGGTGTCGATGCCCTCTTTCTCAAAGTACACGCTTACGCCGCGAGCTTTCAGAGAACGCACCGTTTCAAGACACTCTGTGGTGTTACGCGCAAATCTGGATATGGACTTCACGAGTATCCTGTCAATCAGCCCACGCTCACAGTCGCGGAGCATGCGTTTGAAGTCATCGCGCTTTTCTATCGAAGTGCCTGTGATGCCCTCATCAGCGTAGATATCTACAAGCTGCCAGTTATCCTTGCCGGATATGAGTTCTGTGTAGTATCGGTTCTGTGCAGCAAAGGAGTTTAGCTGTTCGTCAGATGATGAACTGACGCGGGCGTAGGCTGCGACTCTCAGCCGTATATCCTGCGGCTGTTCGGTTGCCGCTATCGTTATGACTCTCGCGGTGTTTTCCTGTGCCATGCGTCTGTTCACCTCCCTCAGCAGCAACACACAATACCACAACACCTTGCGAATAGCTACTGAAATATCAAGAAAATGTGCATGATAATAAGCAAGTTTTCTCTGGCTGTACTAACTCTCCCATGCTTTCTGATACGCAAGAAAGTACGCAAGTTAATAAGCAAGATGTTTCTACCCAAACCTATTTCCACTTGATTTTATTCTCGATAGATGGTATAACTGACTTGAAAGTTGGGTAACATTTGCACTAAGTTTTAAGTAAACGGAGCTTGCCATGAGTAACATCATTAGAAGAGATTATTATCTTCAAAAACTTATCGATCGAAAAGAAAACGGGTTAGTAAAAGTCATAACTGGGATCAGGCGGTGCGGGAAAAGCTTTCTGCTTTTCAACTTGTTCTATGACTATTTGATAGACAGTGGTGTCAAGCCAGAGCAAATCATCTCGATTGCGCTCGATGACGACACCTTCGTAGACTACCGTGATCCAGCCGAGCTTTCCAAGTATATTCGCTCCAAGTTGGTCAATCCGGATATGTATTATATCCTTATCGATGAAGTGCAGTATGCCATTGCAAAGGATGAGCTTAAAGACCCTGAAACGATTCGGCTTTATAACGTGCTCAATGGATTGATGCGTCTGCGTAATGTCGATATCTATGTTACCGGAAGCAATTCTAAAATGCTTACAAAAGACGTGCTGACTGTTTTTCGCGGCAGAGGCGATGAGGTTCGTGTATATCCGATCTCCTTCAAAGAATATTACAATTCCGTTGGTGGGGACAAATCAGAAGCATACGAGGAATACGCTTTGTATGGCGGAATGCCGCTGGTTTTTTCAAAGAGAACCGATGCAGATAAAATGGCATATCTGCAGAGTCTGTTCACCGAGGTGTATTTTAAGGACATTTCTGAGCGTTACGATATTGAACTTCCAGATGTACTTGAAGAGCTGACTGATGATCTATGCTCATCTATCGGCTCCCTGACTAATGCAAGCAAGATATCTAACACTCTCAAATCCATAAAGGGCATATCTGTTTCCGGTACTACAGTATCAAACTATCTTGGCTATCTTACGGAGTCTTTCCTGTTCAGCAACGCTAAGCGCTACGATATAAAAGGCAAGAAGTATTTTGAGTATCCCTCAAAATATTACTGCACGGACGTCGGACTGCGTAATGCAAGACTGAATTTCAGGCAACAGGAAGAAACTCACATCATGGAGAACATCATCTACAATGAACTTCTTTGCAGGGATTACTCCGTTGATGTGGGGGTTATAGAGATATCTGCCCGTGCCGATGGGAAAGTCTCAAAGAAGCAGTGCGAGATAGATTTCATTGCCGCAAGAGGCTCTAAGAAGTATTACATTCAATCGGCGCTCAATGTCAGCGACCCAGGTAAAATGGATACTGAGCTCAGACCGCTTAAGAACACAAAGGACTTTTTCAAAAAAATTATCATCAGCAAAACCTCAATGAAACCTTGGACAGACGATGACGGTATTCTGCATTTGGGCCTTTATGAGTTTCTGCTGAATGAAGGATCCCTCGATTTGTGATCGGCTAAACGGAAATAATAAGCGTCGCACCGGTCAGTTTTGCAACGCGGGAAAGGATCTTTTCAGCTTCCTTCTGCGTTATCAGTCCGTTGTTTCGCAGCTCTCTGAGGATCGTCGCCGTTACCCACAGGTCTATATCTACTGTCATATTTACCTCCATATAATTTGAGCCGGACAGAAGCCCGGCTCTTAGTTCATTCACTTACTCTCTCGCAGAAAACGAGGAGCCTTTGCCGACCGCCGGTGTTCGGCGGATGGCAGGTCAGGAGGGTCACAAGGTCTCGCCCCTCCTGTATCTTTATTGCGTCAACATCGTCCGGTGAGATGACCTGTATATCTATAACCTCATACTTCATCAGCGTCCATACATTATCTATGAACACAAGGTCGCCGATCTGAAGCTCATCGAGGTTCAGAAAATACGGATAGCCGTTCCAGCCGCGATGACCGGCAATTACGGCGTTTGTATTGACGCCGCCGATGGGAACGCTCGTCTGTCCCAGCACCGCTGCTCCGTTTGCCATGTTCTCATCGTTCGCGCCGAGATACAACGGTAAGGTCACCTCAAGCTTTGGGATATAGATTATCCCGAAGGTCTCATCCTGCAAGCCGTACTGCGTTAAGATGAATGCGGGCTGCTCGTATGCTGCCGCATTTGTGAGCGCTATCTGTTTTCCCTCATACAGCCAAGTGTTGTATTGCTCTATCTGCTCGCGGAGCTGCGCATACGGCGTTGACTCAGGTGTATCCTGCTGTACGGATTGTATCTGCTCTAACTGCTGGATAAAGCTGTCGTTGGCTTCGTCCACCTGCTTCTGCCGCGAAGCACGCTCCATGAGCGGCTTGAAGGTAACAACAAGTCCGGCAATTGCGAGGAGCGCCATAAGTGCGAGAAGAATTATCTTAGTCTTTTTCATGCAGCCCTCGCTTTCTCCGCCGTGGACGTATGCGATTTATCTCATAGACTATGCCTATGACAGCTATGCAGATAACGCCGAGCCCTATGCCTTTGAAATACTCCTGCTGCCATGTGGACTGTGTGACACCCTCGCGCTCATTCCTCTCAGCCTTGAGATTTTCTACATACTCAGCTTGATCGTTTCGTATCCTTGTCCCGCGTACCATAAGCCGATGAGTGTTGACACCGTATGGCGTGCAGGTGACCAGCGTACACACATCGTGCTCTGGCAGGATCACAAGCTTTGATGTGTCCTCCGGGAGCACAGTGTTTATCTCCAGCACCATGTAGGCCATAGTCTCATCAAGCGTGCGGACATAGAACGTATCGCCGCACTCCAGTTTATCCAAGTCCGAGAACAGACGCTGTCCGGCAAGCCCTGAGTGCGCTGTCAGCACAGTGTGGGATGTCTCACCGCCGACCGGCAGAGAACTGCCGAGCAGATGCCCGACGCCGCGGTCAAGGCTGTCGTCACCAGTGCCGTGGTAGATGGGCAGGTTTACGTCTATCTTCGGGATCTCGACATACCCCATTATCCCGTCGCCGCGGATATTCAGCAGATTCTCGTAATTCTCAGCAGCGGACTTGAGCGCCTCTTCCGAGAACGAGAGGTTATCTGCCACGCCTGGAATCAGCGTCCGGTTATACGCCAGCGCCGCTTCCTTTGCTTTCTGCAATTCGATGTCGTCCATATTGCTGACAGCCTTCTCATATCTGGTCTGAACTATGGACTGGTACTTGACGGCGGTGAAGTTGCTTATGACCGGGTACAGGCAGACGAGCAGAGCAATTGAGAGAAGTATAATGCCAAGGATCATTTTCTTTTTTCTGCTCATACGCGAAAACGGGAGGCAGGTTTCTTAGCCTGCCTCCCTGACATTTATTTATTTGTTTCTTTCTTCTTGTCTCTGAACGCAAAGTATATGACCACAATTGCAACAGCTACAAGACTCAACCCGATAGCTGGGAACATCCAGTTGCCGTAACCGCCTGTCTTGGGCAGGTCAAAGCCTTTGGTGTTCACGACCGTCAGAGGTACGAACGCGTTCGCCGAACCATTGTCCGGGCCAAGCGTGACCTGCTTGTTATCCACCTTCGCCGATGCGGTCAGGAGCTTGTGCTCCAGATGCTTCTGCGGCATATTGTGGAACAGCCCCTCCTCAACATCCGCGTAACGGGGATCGTTCTGGATAAGGCCGAGGACGTCAGAACTGTAAACATCACATACCGTGCTGCTATCGCCGACGCTTATTACAAGGCCGATGCCGTTCTTGAGAAGAGTATATGCTCCGTCCGTCTTGAGCTCGGTTATGGTGTACGCGTCATCTTCAATGCCGTAGATGAGCATACGCCCATCGGAGCGCGGAGTGAAGCGCGTGGCCTTGGATTTGTCATCAGTGCTGCCGGTAACATAGTATGCCTTCGCGGCCTCATCATACTTTGCGACTACATAGTAATCGTCCGCGTCGTTCTGGAGGCAGAACTCGACCTTGCTGAGATCCCCCTTGCCGTCGGAGAACTTCTTCGTAAGGTCAAGCCCGAACACATACACATGGCAGTCATCAACAAGCGTGTCGTAATAGCTGCTGTTCGTGCGTTTCCAAGTGAGGACAACATCATTGGTGTTGCCCTTGTCTCCGTAGTTTGCGGACTTGTCCAGCTGTGCGGAGTACGTAATGCGGAGAGTGCAGTCGGAATAACCGGAGTTGACCATAGAGGCATCGGCATACACGGCCTTGCTTGTGTTGATTTCGGAAGGGCCGGATTCCGTCATCACTATACTCATAATGTAGCCGCCAGATTCCGTGGTGGTGTAGCTGACATTGAACTTGCCGTCAGCCTCAGCCCACGTCGCTATCTTGTCTGTGCATGCCGTGTCCTTGAAGAACTCAAGTGTGACGCCGTTCTGGAGATACGGGATGCCTTTCTCCGCGGTATCTATGAAGCTGTAATCCGTGAGATACGAGGCCGCCGAGGTGATGGACGGGAGCGTGGATATGATCTGGTACTCAAGTACATCACCGACAGAGGCGGTTGCGGTATGTGTAAAGCCGTCTGTGATGGCTGCGCTGCCGTTGTTCTTGCCGCTGCTGGACTTTGCCTCACGCACGGTCTTTTC
>ERZ1026856.498-NODE-498-length-24659-cov-5.859576_pt1 | contig 24659 bp, 14 predicted proteins | sample MGYA00380158_ERZ1026856 | MGnify/ENA primary metagenome ERZ1026856 (study PRJEB33269, sample SAMEA4719794) | human gut metagenome | biome: human-associated habitat; feature: organic feature; material: feces | place: Cameroon | collected 2013-10 ...
GACAGCACAGAATCGTCACGATGGTCTCACCGGAGATCGTCAGTGCACCACCCGCAAGCTTGACCGGCTTGATCGGAACGAAGGAGGTGAAGCTCTTCGGATTCGCACCGAACAGGAGCAGCGCCAGATTCTGAAGAAGGTAGGATACACCGATTGCGGTGATCAGGACGTTCAGAGAGTTTGCCTGACGGAGCGGCTTGTAAGCAACCTTCTCGATGACGACACCCAGCAGGGTGCAGATCACCATCGACAGGAGGGTCGACACTAGGATCGGAAGGCCCATCTGGTTCAATGCAATAAACGCTGCGTAACCACCGACCATGAGGATATCACCATGGGCGAAGTTGAGCATCTTTGCGATTCCATATACCATCGTGTAGCCCAGGGCGATGATCGCGTAGATCGAGCCTAAACTGACACCACTCAGCAAGTAGGAAATGAAACTCATCATCTCTAAACACCTCTTCGAAATTAATGGGGACGATCCCCGTACATAAGTATTAAGGGATCTTCATAATGTCGTAACGAAATCACTTTCCTTTCGAAATTATGAAGATCGTTTAATTTAATTCAATAAAGGGTTGCTTACAGTAAGCAACCCTTTATGCTCTTTCATCATGCAGAAAACCAAGATTTTCTCATGATGCTTCATCACTTTTCCGATCAGTCGGCAGAAGTATAAGCACCATCCTTGACGATGACTGCCTTCGGCTCCTTATCGACATCACCGTTCTCGTCCCAAGTCATGCCGGAACCGGTGAGACCATCATACTTGACGGACTTCATCTGCTCTTCCATCGCGGTACCAAGATCAGCTACGGACATATCCGGAGTCAGGTTACCAGCCTCGATCGCTGCCTTCATGATGTATGCTGCATCGTATGCATCCGCTGCGAACTGGATCGGAGTGTCACCGAACTTATCCTTATAAGCGGTTACGAAGCTTACGGTCTTCTCGTCGGTCGCGTCTGCTGCGAACGGAGTCAGAAGCATGAGGCCCTCTGCAAGGGAAGTATCGAAGTTCTCTACGTCGAGGATACCATCCATACCATCACAACCGAAGAAGGTCGGCTTGTAACCCATGGTGTTGGCCTGTGTCAGAACGAGCGCTGCCTCTGTGTAGTAGAACGGAAGGAATACCAGCTCTGCGCCTGCGCTCTGCATCTTCTGAAGCTGTGTAGAGAAGTCGGTCTTTGAATCCGCGGTGAACTGCTCATCCGCTACGACCTCGAGTCCCTGGTTGCCGGCCTCGGTCACGAAGGAATCGTGAATACCGGAGGAATAAACATCGGAAGAATCATAGATGATACCGATCTTGGTAGCGAGCTTGTGGGTTCCGATGTACTCTGCGGACTTGGCGCCCTGTGCCGGATCAGAGAAGCATACACGGTATGCGTTCGGAGCTGCGGTACAGTCAACGGCGGAACCTGACGGAGTCAGAAGGAACATGTTATCATTCTGAGCCTCGGAAGCAACGGCAATGGTCGGTGCGGAAGTGGTCGGTCCGATCAGCATCTGCATGCCCCAGTCCTTCAGGGAGTTGTATGCGTTGATGGCCTTCTCCTGATCATGCTCATCATCTGCAGTCTTATACTCTACCTGGTAGCCATTGATACCACCATTTGCATTAATCTCGTCGATGGCAACCTGTGCACCATTGATGACAGCCTTACCATAGATCGCTGCACCACCGGTCAGAGGTCCCTGACCACCGATCTTCCATGTAAGATCTGAAGAACCAGCGGCTGTCGTTGTGCCCTCAGCTGCTGCAGCGGTTGTCGTATCGCCTGCAGCGGCAGCGGCTGTCGTCGCCTCCGGGGTAGATGAAGAACCACAGGCTGCTAAAGACGCAACCATCGAAGCTGCAAGTACTGCACTTAATACCTTTTTCATAATTTCTCTCCTCTCAGTTTTCTAAAATACAAGCTTTCTGAAAACTTTTCATCATTATAAAGTTCGGAGTTATGGAAGTCAATAACTTTTATAACATATTTTCACGTTCACACTTCGTTTGATAACCGTCAGGAATATGTATTATAATAATTTCTTCTCAAAGGCACGCAGGGCCCCGAAAGCTCGGTCTCAGCAGCCATACGCAAAGTTCGTGAAGAATCAAAATTTCACCCCTTAGAAGCACTTAGAGTAATTTTTCCTTAGCACCCTCTGCAACGCTGAGTTTTCATAAAGAAAACTCAGTGATTGCAGAGGACTTAGTGCTTCTTAGGGGTGAAATTTTAGAGTCTTCCGAACTTGGAGTACTGTGCTGCTGAGACTGAGCCTCCGGGGCCCTGCGTGAATTCAAGTTTATTTATCAAATGGTACGTTGATATTTTCAATGGTGCGATCGCGGAGCATGAGGTCGCGGACCGCTTCGCGTGCCGGCTTGCCTTCGAAGAGGATCTGGTTGATGCCCTCGACGATCGGCATCGATACCTCATACTTCTCGGCGAGTGCACGTGCCGCCTTCGCCGCATACACACCCTCAACGGTCTGGCCGACTTCCTGCATCGCTTCCTCGTAGCTTCTGCCCTCGCCCATCAGGATACCGGCGCGGCGGTTCCGGCTGTGCATGGAGGCACAGGTTACGATCAAATCACCGATGCCACTCAGACCGTTGAAGGTCTCCATGCGGCAGCCCATCTTCATACCGAGTCGCTCGATTTCTGCGATGCCGCGTGTGATCAGCGCCGCCTTCGTATTATCCCCGTAGCCGAGGCCATCCGCCATACCAGCTGCGAGTGCGATGACATTCTTCGTCGCACCGCCGATTTCGATGCCCTTGATATCCGGGTTGATGTAGACACGGAAGCAGTCGCACATGAACGCATTCTGTACAAAAAGCGCCGTCTTCTCGGTATGCGCACCGGTCACGATCGTCGTCGGAATAAAGCGCGATACCTCCTCCGCGTGGCTCGGTCCGGACAGTACCGCGACATCCGCCTGCGGGATTTCCTCTTCGATGATATCCGACATAGTGTAAAGCGTGCCCTCTTCGATGCCCTTTGCCACCGACACGATGATCTGTCCCTCGCCGACAAACGGCTTCATCTCATGCGCTGTCCCACGCACGAAGATGGACGGCACCGCCAGCACGACGAGCGCCTGCTCCTTCAGTGCAGACTCGAGATCCGAGGTAAAGCGCACAGTCTCCGGAATCACCGCACCCGGCAGGTTCTTATGACGGTGGGTCTCCCGAAGCACATCCACCTCCTGCTGAAACTTCGACCAGATGGTCACCTCATGTCCGTTATGGGCGAGCAGAATGCCGAGGGCCGTGCCCCAGGTACCTGCGCCGATGATTGATGTTTTCATTAAGTCTCCTCTTTTAAATCACGCCCGGTGGAAGCCAATGCTTCTGCCGGGCGAACGTATTCTTTCATATACTTATGTTCTACCGCCACCCATCCGCGATGGCGCTGTCATCTTCGACACGGATCACTTCTTAAAATGAAACTTCGATTCCGTACCGTTCTTCAGCCGCTGGATATTCGAGCGGTGCTGCCATACGCCGAGCGCTGCGATCAGGAAGAACACGACGAGTACGATCGGATAGATCGCCATGGACATCGGAAGGAGTCCGAAGTAACCGAAGATGGCGGTCAGAATAAACAGCAGGGATACGCCGCAGATCGAGCCGACGCTCACATAGCCGGTGGTCTTCGCGATCACCACAAAAAGTGCAAACAGCACGATGGCCATCCGCCAGTCGAAGGCGATGATGAGCGCACCGGTGCAGGCGATGCCCTTACCGCCGCGCAGCATCGGAAGTGCCGGAAAATCATGGCCGAGGATCGAACCGAAGCCCGCAAAGACGGTGATGAGGGTGCCCTCATCGATCGTCGCCGGTTTGTAGATCATGTGCATCATGAGGATCGGAACGATGGTCTTCGCGATATCCAGCAGCAGTACGGTTGCGCCCGCTCTCTTTCCGAGCGTGCGGCTGATGTTCGTGGAGCCCGGATTACCGGAGCCCTGCTTATAGATATCGACGCCCTGGGACTTCGCATACAGATAGCCATTCGGTATGTTACCGAAGATATATCCCACTACAAGGGAAATGATCATGTGCTGTATATTCATCACTCATCCTCTCCGGCCTGACGCTCACGGATCAGGAACTTCAGCGGTGTTCCCGGGAAGCCGAAGGCCTCACGAATCTGATTCTCGATGTATCTCGTATAGGAGAAATGCATCAGCTGCTGGTCATTTACGAAAATAACGAAGGTAGGCGGCTCGACCGCGGTCTGCGTCATGTAGAACAGCTTGAGACGCTTGCCCTTATCACTCGGCGGCTGCTTCATCGCTGTCGCTCTCGTCATGATGTCATTGAGCACACCCGTACGGATACGAAGGGTCTGGCTCTCCCGCACCTGATCGACGAGATCGAAGATCTTATTCAGACGCTGTCCGGTCTCTGCCGAGATGAAAAGGTACTGCGCATACGGCATGTAGGAGAACTTCTCCATCAGCTTCGTCTGGAATTCCTTCATCGTCTTATCATTCTTATCCGGCACCGCATCCCACTTGTTCACGCAGATGATGACGCCCTTTCCGGACTCATGGGCGATACCGGCGATGCGCGCATCTCCCTCGGTGATGCCCTGGGTCGCATCGATCAGCACGAGACAGATATCTGCACGATCTACGGCCGCGACGGTACGGATGACAGAGTAACGCTCGATATCGTCATCGATCTTTCCCTTCCGGCGTAAGCCCGCGGTATCGATGAAGGTATATTCCTTACCGTTGTGTACGATCTTCGTATCGATCGCGTCACGGGTCGTTCCGGCAATGTTGGAGACGATCACGCGGTTCTGTCCCAGCAGCTTATTGATCACGGAGCTCTTTCCGACATTTGGCTTACCGATGAGCGCGACCTTCACAGAATCATCCTCGACCTCTTCTGCCGTCTCAACCGGGAAGTGCCTGATCACCTCATCCAGCATGTCGCCGACACCGAGCTGGTTCACCGAGGACACACCGAACGGATCACCGAGCCCCAGATTATAGAACTCGTAAATATCGTTACCGAACTTCTGGAAGCTGTCGACCTTATTCACACAGAGAACGACCGGCTTTCCGGACTTCCGGAGCATATTCGCCACCTCGTAGTCCGCATCAACGAGACCGGTACGTACATCCACGACGAAAATGATGACATCTGCCGTATCGATCGCCAGCTGTGCCTGTGCACGCATCTGCGACAGGATGATATCCTGGGAATCCGGCTCGATACCACCCGTATCGATCAGCGTAAACTTGTTATTCAGCCACTCCGCATCCGCATAGATACGGTCACGGGTCACACCCGGCGTATCCTTCACGATGGAGATCTGCTTCCCCGCAATCAGGTTGAACAGCGTAGACTTACCTACGTTTGGACGGCCTACCACCGCCACCATCACTTTTCTCATATTTTCACCTTACTACGTGCTGCCCGAAGGCCCACATAAAACACTCATTCTTAACTAAATAATATTAGCATGAGATAGATAAATCGGCAAGTTCAGTTCATCAGTCATCAAACTCATGACCTCGGAGGACCGCCAGCGGATACCATACGTAGAGAACGTTTATCTGATGGCGGTCCTCCGAGGCCACGGGGTCTATACGACGAAGGGAGCCGGCTTGCGCCGGCTCCCTTCTCACATCACATGAACCGAAATTCAGGTGAATTAGTTGTTGTACAGGTCGATGAGCTTCTTGAGATGCTCATATCTAGCCTGAGACTCAGCCTGGTTCTTCTCGTCAAGAGCCTTTGCTCTCTCCGGGTTCTTAAGGCCGAGGGACAGGTAACGAACCTCACCCTTCAGGAAATCCTGGTAACCGGTGAAATCCGGCTCCTTGGAATCAAGAGTGAACTTCTTATCGCCACCAAGTGGGTTGTATCTGAAGTTGTTCCAGTAACCAGTCTGGAGTGCAAGCTTCTCCTCAGTCATAGCCTTCGCCATGCCCTTCTTGATGCCGTGGTTGATACAAGGTGCGTATGCAATGATCAGAGATGGTCCTGGATATGCCTCAGCCTCTGCAATAGCCTTTACAGTCTGCTGCATGTCGCCGCCCATGTTGATATGAGCTACATATACATAGCCATAGGACATTGCGATACCAGGAAGATCCTTCTTGCCGGTCTCCTTACCACCTGCAGCGAACTGTGCAACTGCACCGGTCGGAGTCGACTTGGAGGACTGTCCACCTGTGTTGGAGTAAACCTCAGTATCGAATACCATTACGTTGATGTCCTTGCCGGAAGCAAGTACATGATCGAGGCCGCCGAAACCGATATCATAAGCCCAACCATCACCACCGAAGATCCACTGGCTCTTCTTAGCGAGGAAGTCCTTATTCTTTACGAGATCCTTGGAAAGATCGTCGGTCTTATCAGCAAGTGCTGCAACGAGCTTCTCGGTAGCTGCACCGTTGGTAGCGCCTACGCCGAAAGTATCAAGCCACTCCTGAGCGACATCCTTCACAGATGCATCCTTCTCAGCGAGCTCCTCTACTTCCTTCTTCAGTCTGGTACGGATTGCGTTCTGAGCAAGTAACATACCATAACCGAACTCTGCGTTATCCTCGAAGAGGGAGTTATCCCATGCCGGGCCCTGACCCTTCGCGTTTACAGTGTACGGTGTAGAAGGTGAAGAGTTACCCCAGATAGATGAGCAGCCTGTCGCATTTGCGATGTACATTCTGTCACCGAAGAGCTGAGTGATGAGCTTAGCATATGGTGTCTCACCACAGCCAGGACATGCACCGGAGTACTCGAGTAACGGCTTCTTGAACTGTGAACCCTTAACGGTCGTCTCCTTGAACTTCGCAACAACGTCATCCTTCTCAGGAAGCTTTACTGCATAGTCGAAGAACTTCTGTCTGTCAAGCTCCTCAGCGATCGGCTTCATCTCGAGTGCCTTCTCGCCCTTCATGCCAGGACATACGTTTGCGCAGGAACCACAACCGGTACAGTCAAGTACAGATACCTGAATACCGAACTTGTAATCCGGCATACCGGTCATTGCCTTGGTCAGCATACCCTCTGGAGCGTTTGCAGCCTCGTCAGCAGTAAATGCGAACGGACGGATTGCGCCGTGCGGGCAGACATAAGAACAGAAGTTACACTGGATACAGTTATCCGGATTCCACTGCGGAACGTTTACAGCGATACCTCTCTTCTCGTAAGCAGATGTTCCGGAAGGAGTTGTACCATCGACATAAGCATTGAACGCAGAAACAGGAAGTGAGTTACCCTCCTGAGCGGAAACCTTGTTCTGGATGTTGTTTACGAAATCAAGAACATCCTTGGTGCCCTCGGTCTTATCCTTGAACTCGAGGCCCTCATCCTGTGCGTTAGCCCAGTCCTCAGGGATCTCGATCTTCTCGAATGCGTTTGCACCAGCGTCGATTGCTGCCCAGTTCTTCTTAACGACATCCTCACCCTTACGGCCGTATGTCTTCTGTGCAGCGTCCTTCATCAGCTTGTTTGCCTCTTCCTTCGGGATGATACCGGTCAGTGTGAAGAATGCAGACTGAAGGATGGTGTTGATTCTTGTCGGGCCCATGCCGGTCTCAATACCGATCTTTACACCGTTGATGATGTAGAAGTTGATCTTGTGATCGTACATGTACTTCTTAACCTGGCCAGGGATGTGCTCAGCGATCTCATCCTTGTTCCATACGCAGTTAAGGAGGAAGGTACCACCATCAACGAGCTCCTGAACCATGTTGAACTTGGTCATGTAAGCCGGATTGTGGCAGGCTACGAAGTTTGCTCTGTGGATCAGGTAAGTAGACTTGATCGGCTTCTTACCGAATCTCAGGTGAGACATGGTAACACCGCCGGACTTCTTGGAATCATAATCGAAGTAAGCCTGAGCGTACATGTCTGTGTTATCACCGATGATCTTGATGGAGTTCTTGTTTGCACCTACGGTACCATCTGCACCGAGACCCCAGAACTTACAGTTAACGGTTCCCTCAGGAGTCGTAACGAGTGCTGGACCAGCCGGCAGAGAAAGGTGTGTAACATCATCATCGATACCAATGGTGAATCTCTTCTTATCAACGTTGTTGTAAACAGCAACGATCTGAGAAGGTGTGGTATCCTTGGAACCGAGACCATAACGGCCGGAAAGGATGGTGCAGTTTGCGAACTCTGTGCCCTGAAGAGCTGCTACGACATCGAGGTACAGCGGCTCACCGATGGAGCCCGGCTCCTTCGTTCTGTCGAGAACAGAGATCACCTTGGTGGTTGCAGGAAGAGCCTTTACGAATGCGTCCTTGCTGAACGGTCTGTAAAGTCTTACCTTGACAACGCCGACCTTCTGACCCTGCTTAGCAAGGTAATCAATGGTCTCCTCGATGGTATCGTTTACAGAACCCATCGCAACGATGACGTGATCAGCATCTGCTGCACCGTAGTAGTTGAAAAGCTTGTAATCTGTACCGATCTTCGCATTCACCTTATCCATGTACTCCTGAACGATTGCAGGAAGTGCATCGTAGTAAGGGTTGGAAGCCTCACGAGCCTGGAAGAAGATATCCGGGTTCTGAGCAGATCCTCTCTCAACCGGGTGGTTCGGGTTAAGAGCCTTCGCTCTGAACTCGTCTACATACTCCCAGTCAACCATATCTCTGAGATCTTCGTAATCCCACTCCTCGATCTTCTGGATCTCGTGAGAGGTACGGAAACCATCAAAGAAGTTAATGAACGGAATGTGGCCCTTCAGAGCTGCAAGGTGAGCTACTGGAGTAAGGTCCATAACTTCCTGTACGGATGACTCACAGAGCATAGCAGCACCGGTCTGACGGCATGCCATAACGTCGGAGTGATCACCGAAGATGGAAAGTGCGTGAGATGCAAGTGCACGTGCAGATACATCAAATACGCCCGGAAGCTGCTCGCCGGCTACCTTGTAGATGTCCGGGATCATGAGCAGAAGACCCTGAGAAGCGGTGAAGGTTGTAGTAAGAGCACCAGCAGCAAGGGAACCGTGAACTGCACCAGCAGCACCAGCCTCAGACTGCATCTCGGTTACCTGTACGGTCTCGCCGAGAAGGTTCTTTCTGCCTTCAGTGGCCCACTCATCTACATGCTCAGGCATGACGGATGAAGGAGTAATAGGATAGATAGCCGCAACTTCTGTAAATGCATACGATGCATGTGCAGCAGCCTGGTTACCATCCATGGTTTTCATTTTTCTTGCCATAAGAATTCCTCCTGAAAAAATGAACTACCACATGAATGCGGTTGTTATATGTACCCACCCATGGTGGGATATCATACTCGATAAGAATTATAACATTTCCTACTTGAAATGCAAAACAAAAACGGGTCCGTACAAAATAAAATACAAGGAAATGCACAAAAAGCTGATATCCTAGCATTTTGCTATAGTATATATTGTACAGGCACTTGCCCCAGGTACAGAAAAAGAGCAGTTGCACACAACTGCAGCTGCTCTCTTCTTACGATATTTTCTTACGGGCCATCCTGGATGATGTCATCGCTGTCCGGGGCCTCGATGACCTCATGATTCGAGCCCGTTTCCGGGGTCGGTGCCTCCGGCTTCTTCGCGGTCTCGGCCGGACTCGTCTCCGGGGTCGGCGCAGTCTTCGTTTCGGTCGTCGACTTCGTCTCGTCCGTGGACGGCTTCGGTCCATTCTCGGCTACCGTGGATTCTGCCGCGCTGCCACTCTCCGCTGTCGACTCTCCGCTCTCTGCGATCGAGGACTCGGCGGTGGATTCCGTCGTGCCCGGTGCATACTGCTTCGGTGTATGTCCGCTGTAATGGGCGGTATGATCCTTGACCTTCTCGGTCGTTCCGTCGGCATTATGGATCACCTTATACGCCTGCCACTCGGAACCGGCCGAGCCGGCAGACTCCGAACCCTCCTCCGGAGTGATGATCTTCGGTGCCGGTACCGGAAGGTCTGCGGTCTTCTCACAGACGAGCTCCCAGCTCTCGCCCTTCGGGAGCACACGGACACCATAGATCTGAACGGTACAGGTCTGGTCCTCATACCATGCACGGATACCGATGGCGTGATCCGAGTTGTTGATGAACTGATAGTCCGGACCCGGCCAGGAAACCGTCGCATCGGCACCCGGTGTGACATAGGTCGGTGCGAAGGTATGGGAACGACGATAGGTCGTCGTGAGACCCGAACGGAAGACGGCATTATAGAGGGTCGAGGAAACCTGGCAGACGCCGCCGCCGACCTCCTGCACGACCTCACCGTTATTATACGCGCCGGCTGCACCATAGCCCTTCGCCTCGGTACGCTGACCGACCGTCTTATTAAAGGAGAACTCCTCGCCCGGCTGAAGTACGGTGCCATTGATGGCTGCCGCTGCCAGCTTTACGTTCTTATTACGGGTCGCGTTGCTCGTGGTCTTCGTCGTGAAGCTGCCGATCGTGCCATACAGGTCCTTGATGGAGGAATCGGATGCGGAGATCTTCTCACCCTCGCACTCGATGCTCGCGTCATAGACATGCTGCCCGATGGACGCCATCACCTTCTGCGCGGTCGCCTCTGCGTTGACCGCATAACCTGCGACCGAGCCACCGAAAACGAACTCGCCGCTCTCCTTATCGTAGCTCGTGATGTCGCCGTTCTTCGGGCTCATCTTCCAGATGATGGCAAGCTGCTTCATGTAGTCCGAAATCTGCGCACTCATATCCGGAAGTTCCAGTGTATAGCGGAGGGCTGCACTCGTCGTGTCCTCGGTCTCACTCTCCGCTTCCGAAGCGTCCGTGCTCTTCTCTGCTTCGCCCGACGTCTCACTGTCGGCAGACGCCGATGCAGATTCTTCCGCGATCTTCGTCGCATAGTCCGTGAAGATCTGCTCGACCAGCGTATCCACCTGCTCGCCGATGAGATCCGGGATGGCGAAGCTCTTCGCCTCCGGACGGATCGTCACGCTGGCGTACGGATTATCGACGGCCACCGTCTGCACGGAGCCATCATTGTCGCTCTCTCCGGACGCACTGCTCGGCTCGGTTTCCTTCACCTGATCATAGACCGAAAGATCCGGCATCTTGAAGCTGTCGATGGACGGGTTCGCGTTCTTCACCACGAGGTTCCAGCTGTAGGCATCGTGGATGGCCTGCTTCACCGCCTCACGGTTCATACCATTGAGATTCAGACTCTTCGCCTCCGGTGAAAGCGCGCTGAGGTCGAGGGTGATGTCCTTATGGATGGTATCGGTATGCGTATACAGGACATTCTGCGTCGTCTCCTCTGCCACCGCCGAGGATTCGTGCATCGCACCGCCGCCGATAAATCCGCCACGAACGGCAAACACGAGTCCGCCGCCCACGATCAGAAACAGGAGCACCGCGCCGAGCACAAGCTTCATGTTCGGGCCGTCCTGCGGCTTCCGTCCATGATTCCCACTGCGCCGCGTGCTGCCCGCATAGCCGCGACCGCCCGTAGACGACGCACGCGCGCCTGTATAGCCGGAGCGACTGCTGCGGCTGCCCACACCACTCCTGCTGTGGCTGCCCATCGCCGCACCCCGCGCATGGGACTGTCCCCGTGCCCGGGACTGTCCTCTGGATCTGTCTGAATAATCGAAATCGTCTCTCATATATAACTCCCTAAAAGCAGATCGCCTGAAATCATCCAACTCTATCTTTCAGAAAGCGCGTTCCCATGGAAATTCACCCGAAAATCCCCGCGTTTTCCTTTGATTTTTCACATTTTCGTCCTTTTCACCGCGCCTTTCCGAACTTAAGGGTCAAGAAAAAAGCGCCGCCCGAAGACGACGCCTATAATCTTAACAGGATTTCGAATCTTTGTACATGAGAGAAGCCGCGAAATACATGACGAATTTTTTACAGTTTTGTGAAGGCTTTCTTGTAATTTTTCGTACTCGCCGACGCTGCGCTTTTCTCCGATGCCGGAGGCTGCGATTTCACGGCTTTTCTTCGATGCCGGCGCGCCAGGTGCCGACCGCGGTTTCGGGATTCCGGTGGAAGAAATCATACACCTGCCGTGCGGAGTACTCGTCCATCGACGGGCAGGCCCGGAGCTCATCGAGCCCGGCCACGCGGATATGGTCAATGTCTCCGAAGCGCCGCATGAGTGCCTTTTTCCGTACTTCACCGATGCCCTTGATGTCGTCCAGCAGCGAGCGGATCTGCTTCTGATCCCGCAGGGAGCGATGGTAGCTGATGGCGAAGCGGTGCACCTCGTCCTGGATGCGTGTCAGGAGTTTGAAGGCCTCGCTGTTCTCCGCGATCGGCAGCTCCTCGTTCTGGTACAGCAGCGCCCGCGTCCGGTGGTGGTCATCCTTCACCATACCGACGACCGTGATGCTCGTGATGCCGAGCGACTGCAGTACCTCCTCGCAGACATTGACCTGTCCCTTCCCACCATCCATACAGATGAGGTCCGGGAAGTTCGAGAAGGAGCCGAGCCTGTCATCCTTGCCGGCCTGCGCGTTCGCCTGCATCTCCGAGAGGCCATGCTCGAAGCGGCGCGTCAGCATTTCACGCATCGAACGGACGTCATCCGGCCCCTGGACGGACTGGATGCGGAACTTGCGGTAGTCGTTGTTCTTCGGCCGGCCGTTCTGGTAGACGACCATGGAGCCGACATTGAGCGCGCCCATCGTGTTCGAGATATCGTAGGATTCGATGCGAAGCGGCAGATTCGGCAGTCTGATCAGCTGCTGCAGCTCCTCGAGGGCCCGGGCATTCTTCACATCCTGCTCGCGGTACTGCTGACGATAGCGGTTCATGAGGATGCCGGCGTTCGTGATGGCGAGCTCGACGAGCTTCTCCTTCTTGCCGATCTGCGGGGTCACGATGTACACGCGCTTCCCCTTCTCCCGGCTCAGCCACTGCTCCAGCACTACCTTCTCCTCGAGCTCCGTCTGCACGAAGATCTCGCGCGGCACGAACGGGGTGCCATCGTAGTACTGCTCGATGAAGTTCGTCAGGATGCTCTCGTCCGTTTCCTCGGGGTCAATGTCAATGAACTGGTGGTCACGGCCGATGATCTTCCCATCGCGGACGAAAAAGATCTGGACGATGCAGTCCGCGAAGGAACGGCGCATGCCGATGATGTCGCGGTCCTCGGCGTCGTAAGCCACGATCTTCTGCCGGTTCTGAATCGCCTCGATTGCCCGGATCAGATCCCGCATCTCGAGTGCCGTCTCGAAATCGAGATTATCCGACGCGCGCTGCATGCGGCGGGTCAGCTCCTTCACGATATCCTCGTACTTTCCGTTCAGGAAATCGATGGCCCGGTCCACCTGCAGCTTATAGTCTGCCTGCGACTGCTTCCCGATGCACGGCCCGTCGCACTGGTGGATGTCATAGTACATGCACTTGTTTGCAAGCGGCGCATCCTCCGTAAACGACTTGTTGCAATTCCGGATATGGAAGGTCTTCCGGATGAGCTCGATGACCTCATTGACCTGATCGTTCGACGCGTATGGGCCGAAGTAGCGGGCCCGGTCCTGATACTGCTTCCGCACCTTCAGGATCCGCGGGTAGAGCTCGTTCGTCACCTTGATGTACGGATAGGTCTTGTCATCCTTCAGCAGGGTGTTGTAGCGCGGCTTATGCTCCTTGATGAGATTATTCTCGAGCATCAGCGCCTCGAGCTCCGAGTCGACGACGATGTACTCGAAGCGCTCCACCAGATGCACCATCTGCTGGATCTTCACGGATTTCTTATAGGATTTCTGGAAGTACTGCTTGACGCGGTTTTTCAGCACCTTCGCCTTGCCGACATAGATGATCTCATCCTTCGGGCCGTGCATGATATAGACGCCCGGGAGCGCCGGCAGCTTCTGGAGCTCCTCACCGATATTAAATTTCGTATTGTCTCTCATCGCTTTCTGTGCCTCGCCGCTTCGGGGCCAATGTCTGCATCCGGCACGTATGTACCGATCCTTACTGTTTTTTCTCTTCTTCAGATGTGAAAAACCGGCAGACCCGCCCAGCGGGCCCACCGGCCATGTTTCTATCGTTTATGAAATACGCTGTGTCGTGGATTCAGCTCACTTTACAACGAAGTTCAGGATCTTTCCAGGAACGAAGATCACCTTCACGATGTTCTTGCCCTCGAAGTACTTGTTCACCTGCTCGTTCGCCTTTGCAGCGGCGACCGCGTCATCCTGCGTCGCCTCTGCCGGAATGTCGATGTTGCCACGCACCTTACCGTTGATCTGGACACCCATGTTGATGACGGCATCCTTCGTCTTCGCCTCGTCGTACTCCGGCCATGCGCTCAGGGTCAGGAGGCCCTCGCCGCCGACGTTCTCATAGATTTCCTCTGTGAGATGCGGTGCAAACGGATGGAGGAGCTTGATGAAGGTGATGAGGTCATCACGGGTGATCGCACCGGCCTTCGTGTAGTCGTTGATGAGGGTCATCAGCGCAGCGATCGCGGTGTTGAACTTCATACGCTCGATATCCTCGGAGACCTTCTTGATGGTCTTGTGGGTCTTCGACTCGAGGCTCGGATCCTCCTTCTCGAGGGTCGCGATGTCGGTGAGGCCAGCGACACGATCCAGGAAACGCTTCACGCCACGTACACCCTCCTCGCTCCATGGCGCAGCGGCGGTGTAGTCACTCATGAAGAGCACATAGGTACGAAGGGTATCCGCACCGTAGAGGTCCACGATGTTCAGCGGGTCGATGACATTGCCCTTTGACTTCGACATCTTCTCGCCATCCGGACCGAGGATGAGGCCCTGGTAGGTACGCTTCGCATATGGCTCCGGTGTCGGCACCTCCTTGATGTCATAGAGGAACTGATGCCAGAATCTCGAGTACAGAAGGTGACGCGTTACGTGCTCCATACCACCGTTGTAGTGGTCAACCGGCATCCAGTACTTGAGCTTATCCGGATCCGCGAAGGCCTTATCGTTGTTCGGATCGCAGAAACGGAGGAAGTACCAGGAGGAACCGGCCCACTGTGGCATGGTATCGGTCTCGCGCTTCGCCGCACCGCCGCACTTCGGACAGGTGCAGTTTACGAAGCTGTCAATCTTCGCCAGCGGGGACTGTCCATCGGTACCCGGCTCGAAGTTCTCGACATCCGGAAGGGTCAGCGGAAGCTCCTCCTCCGGAACAGTAACCGTACCACAGTTCGGGCAGTGAATGAGCGGAATCGGCTCACCCCAGTAACGCTGACGGTTGAACGCCCAGTCCTTCATCTTATACTGTACACCCTCGTGACCGATGCCACGCTCGGTGAGGACCTCCAGCATCTTATGGATGGAATCCTTCTTGTTGGTGAAGCCATCGAGGAAGCCGGAGTTCACCATCTCGCCGTCGCCGGTGTAGGCCTCCTTCGAGATATCGCCACCCTTGATGACCTCGACGATATCGACGCCGAACTTCTTTGCGAAGTCGTAGTCACGCTGATCGTGTGCCGGAACAGCCATGATCGCGCCGGTACCGTAGCCCATCATGACATAGTCGGCGATGAAGATCGGGATCTGCTTGCCGGTGATCGGGTTGATCGCGGACAGTCCCTCGATGCGTACGCCGGTTTTCTCCTTCACGAGCTGTGTACGCTGGAACTCGGTCTTCTTCGCAGCCTCCTCACGGTAGTTCATGACCGCATCCCAGTTCGTGATCTGGTCCTTATACTTATCGAGTGTCGGATGCTCCGGAGCGACGACCATGAAGGTAACGCCGTAGAGGGTATCACAACGGGTGGTATAGATCTCGAGCTTGTCGTCGACGGCCTTTCCTGCCTGATCGGCGAGCTCGAAGTTGACGAACGCACCGGTGCTGCGGCCGATCCAGGAAACCTGCTGCTGCTTGATGGACTCCGGATAATCGACATCATCGAGTCCCTTCAGGAGACGGTCTGCATACTGGGTGATGCGGAGATACCATACGTCCTTCGAAAGCTGTACGACATCGCTGTGGCAGATGTCGCACTTGCCGCCCTGGGAGTCCTCGTTCGAGAGCACGACCTTGCAGTGCGGGCAGTAGTTGACGAGGGTCTTCGCACGGAATACGAGATTATGCTCATAGAGCTTCTCAAAGATCCACTGGGTCCACTTATAGTAATCCTCGTGGGAGGTTGCGATCTCGCGGCTCCAGTCGAAGGAGAAGCCGACCTTCTCCATCTGATCCTTGAAGTGCTGGATGTTCTTCTCCGTGATGATGTGCGGGTGGGTGTTGGTCTTGATGGCGTAGTTCTCTGCCGGCAGTCCGAAGGAGTCGAAGCCCATCGGGAAGAGGACGTTGTAGCCCTGCATTCTGCGCTTACGTGAGAGCACCTCGACGGAGGAGTATGCCTTGATATGACCGACGTGCATGCCGGCACCCGACGGGTATGGGAACTCGACGAGTCCGTACCACTTCGGCTTCTCGCTGAAGTCTACCGCCTTGAAGGCCTGGGCCTCTTCCCACTTCGCCTGCCACTTCGGTTCGATCTTTTTAAAATTATACTTCATAATCTGTATCCCCTTGTGATTCAGTTTTTTATGATTATTCAACAAACTCTGATTATAACAGAAACTTCGGCCGCTTGAAAGAGCTCTTTTATAACGTATCATCATATCAATGATAATCTGAGTCGGAGTTCCCGGAGGACAGCCATCAGAAACCATACGGAGAGGTCGTGAAGAATCAAAATCCCATCCCTTAGAAGTACTTGGTGTATCTCTCCTTGGAACCCTCTGTCAATGCTGAGTTTTTCTCAAAAAACTCAGCTATTGCAGAGGGCCTAGTACTTCTTAGGGATGGGATTTTAGAGTCTTCCGAGCTCGGAGTACTGTGTTTCCGAGGGCTGCCCTCCGGGGACTCCGGCTCTGTTCAGCCTTCGGAAGACTCGGCAGCCGTCTCAACCGCGTTTGCGGCGTCTTCCTTTGACTGGGCGATGGATTCGAGGGCGGCGGCGCGGCTGGCGGCTTCGCTTTCCTCTGCGGCGCGGCTCTGGTCGACGGCGGCCTGGGCGTCAGCGATACGCTTCGCCTGTATCTGCTGGTCTTCCTGAGCGGCCTGTTCGTCACTCAGGTAGGCGCTCCAGTCGTACTCGTTGCTGGCGTTCCAGATGATCCACTCATCATAGCCGGCGTCGTAGACTGCCTGGATCTGCTGGCGGATCTCCTCAGCACCATAGTGCTTGAAGCTCTTCAGCCAGCTGGCGGTGAAGCCCTGAAGCCACGGGCGCACGATCGCCTGATGGACGCCGTCGGTATAGTCGAGGGCGAGGTCCTTTCTGGAGGCATTGCACGCGCCGAGGATGGCCTTATATGGTTCGAGATCCGGGACCTCAAGACCGAAATTTCCGTTTCCATAGTGGGATGGGTAGATCATCGGACACATATAATCGACCGCACCGGCCATCACCGGGTAGTCCTGTCCGACAGAGACGGTATCGACGTAGGAGCCGATGATGGTTCCGAAGACGTCGGTAGACATAAATACATTTTTCGCCGCGAGGCGATCGGAGGCGAAGCGGACGAACTCGGTGATGATGTCCGTCTTATCCATGCCCTGGGTTTCTTCCTCCGGGTAGACGACGTCGTTCATGCCGCGTTCCGTACAGAAGCGGACGTAGTCGAACTGGATCTCGTCGAAGCCGGCGTCGGCACACTGCTCTGCGACCTGGACCTTATATTCCCAGGCGTCGCGGTTATACGGGTCGACCCAGGCCATGCCGGAATTATCGGTGAACACGCTGCCGTCGGCGTTATGGTTCATCCACTCCGGCTTCACGGTCGCGAGGTAGGGGTCACGGAAGGTGACGATGCGGGCGATGGTGTAGATGCCATGCTCCTTCAGCGTCTTCATCAGGGACGGGAGGTCCGGGATGGTGTCTTCCTGAGATCCGATCTCGTCGATCAGCGGAGAGGACATCCGGTACTCGATGTGGCCTTTATCGCCGAGGATATCGATCACGACGGCGTTCAGCTCGGTCTCATCGATGTGCTCGATGATGTCCTGCATGCGCGAGGAACCGGCAGTGACTGCCGTAAGGTAGATTCCCTTGACGCGCGTTGCTGTTTTCTGTGGAAGCTTTTTCGTCCAGACTGCCGCTTCTTCTGCGGCGAGACTTTCTGCCTCTTTCATACTCTCCTTCTGTGCCAGGGATTCGGCGAATCGCGACTCCTCTTCGGATTCGGATTCATATTCCCGGAGCTCGTCGGATTTATTCACGTTATAGACCAGCGGGTTCTGCCGCTGACATCCGAGGAGCAGGACACAAAGGATGAGCAGGATGCTACTTAGCTTTTTCATATAAAACCTCAACGTTTCGCTCAAACTTTTGGGTTATTATACCACTTTCTCGGGAAACGGCAAATTTTTAGGGCTTCCGGCCCCCATTTTGGCGTTTTTTCGTTGAATTTCCGTGGTCAGGGGGCCGGAGGGCCGGCAACAGAAGCACAGTACTGCGATGCCGGTTCAATCTAAGCCGGGAACCCAAAGCGGCACTAGGCCCTCCGCAATCACTGAGTTTTCTTTATGAAAACTCAGCGTTGCAGAGGGTGCTAAGGAAAATAGTACCAAGTGCCGCTAAGGGAACCCGGCTTGATTTCACACGGCCTCTCCGTATGGCTTCTGTTGTCGGCCCTCCGGTACCTCTGTCCGAAATTCACGAAATAAAAACCGAAGTCCGCTGGGACTTCGGTTTATTATTTCGTCTATTACTCCAGAGAAGCGGCGACGGCGTCTGCGAGGGCGTCGAGGGCGTCTGCGCTGAAGGAGGCGGACTTGATGGTGAGGGTGTCACCGATATACTCGCAGTTCTTCAGGGTGTCGAACTCAGCCTTCAGGAGCTTGCCGGAGGTCGGTGCCCAGGTACCGTTTTCGATGATGGAGATTTTCTTGTTCTGGACGCTCAGGGCCTTCATGTCGGCGACGAGGTTTTCCATCTTCGGGAAGAGTCCGTTGTTGTAGGTGGTCGCACCGAAGACGAGGTTCGTCACGCGGAAGCACTCGGCGATCATCACGGAGACGTCGGTCTTCGATACGTCGTAGGCCTTGATGTTCTTCACGCCACGTGCGGCAAGCTTCATGGTGAAGGCATTGATCACGGACTCGGTGTTGCCATAGATCGAGTTGTAGAAGACAGCGACGGCCTTCTCTTCTGCCTCGTAGCGAGACCAATGGTCATAGAGCTTCAGGATGAAGCTGAGGTCCTCACGCCAAATCGGTCCGTGCAGCGGGCAGAGCATCCGGATATCGATGCCGGCTGCCTTCTTGAGAACATTCTGTACCTGCATGCCGTACTTGCCGACGATGTTTGCGTAGTAGCGGCGGGCATCATCGACGAAGTCCTGTGCCTTATAATCGAGCTCGTCGGCGAAGATATTGCCGTTGTTCGTGCCGAATACACCGAAGGCGTCGGCGGAGAACAGGATACCCTCCGTCACATCATAGGTGAACATAACCTCCGGCCAGTGTACCATCGGTGCCATCACGAAGCTGAGCTGGTGCTTACCGAGGGAAAGGGTATCGCCTTCCTTCACGACGAGCTTCCGCTCCTCCGGGATCGTCAGCGCGAAGAACTGGGTGATCATCTGGAAGGTTTTTGCATTGCCCACGACCGTCGCCTGCGGGTACTTCTCGAGTGCCTCGGCGATGAGTGCACAGTGATCCGGCTCCATGTGGTTCACGATGAGATAGTCGAGTGTACGGCCATCGAGCGCCACCGCAACGTTCTCGAAGAACTGCTGCGATACGGTCGCATCCGCAGTATCGAGGAGCGCGGTCTTCTCGTCCCGGATCACGTAGGCGTTATAGGTCACGCCGCGATCCAGCGGGAAAATGTTCTCAAACAGATGCAGGCGACGATCCTCGACACCAACATAAACAACGTCATCTGTAATATTGCGAATAGAATACATGATAGTCTCTCCTTTTTCCTACACGGATGTCCATCTCTGTCGACGGGCACTTCGGGCAATGTCTACATCAGGATGCGTCCGACGCAACGACATCTTCGATCGAATGCGTATCGCTCACTCAACCTGTAGACGCAAATTAAGAATCTTTATCAGTTTCATAATGTAACACGTTTTTCAATGCTTGTCCATACTTCAGATTGCCTTTTTCAGCATGCAGGGGTCGCGAAACTGCCCGTACGCTCTTCAAGCGCGAATCCGATCCATCTGCATTCACTTTACAGTAAAAGAAAAGCCCAGAGCTTCCGCTCCGGGCTTCTATCTTCTATTCGGTGGAGATTAGTCCTCAACCTTTACGATCTCACGCTTGTTGTAAGATCCGCAAGCCTTGCAGACTCTGTGAGGCATAACAAGAGCACCACACTTAGAACACTTAACAAGGTTCATCTTTCCCATCTTCCAGTTCGCTCTTCTAGAATCTCTGCGAGCCTTGGATGAATGATTCTTAGGACAAATTGACATATTTACACCTCCTTCGTCATACCGGGTAATTATATCCATACGGCTTTTTTATGTCAAGCAAAAACCGGGAAGGTTTTTACGATTGCACACTCGAGTTAGGATACTACGAGATGCGATGAAATGCAAGTGGAAATTTCAGAAATTTCACCGTCCCTCCGGGGACCCGGGCCGAAATTTACCACTTAATAAGGGCCCGGATTTCATCCAGGCCCTCGAAAAAGCGAATCTGAATACTTAAATTACTGAGCCTCTACGAGACGAAGTGTGTCTCTTGCGATGGCGAGCTCCTCGTTGGTCGGGATCAGGAAGATCTTTACCTTCGAATCGTCTGCAGAGATCAGAGCCTCCTTACCGCGTACGTTGTTGCGCTCCGGATCGATCTTTGCGCCGAGGAAGCCGAGGTACTGCTCTACGATGAGCTGACGGGAAAGCTTGTCGTTCTCACCGACACCAGCGGTGAAGGCGATGGCATCTACACCGTTCATGGCTGCTGTGTATGCACCGATGTACTTCGCTACTCTGTAACGGAAAGCATCGAGTGCAACCTCTGCCATGTGGTTGCCTTCCTTCGCTGCGTTCTCAACATCACGGAAGTCAGAGGACACACCGCCGGAAAGGCCGAGTACACCGGACTTCTTGTTGAGGATGTTCAGAACCTCATCCACGGTCTTGTTCTCGTGGTTGCAGATGAACTGAACGACAGCCGGATCGATATCGCCGGAACGGGTACCCATGATCAGGCCCTCAAGAGGGGTAAGACCCATGGAGGTATCTACGCCCTTGCCGCCGATGGAAGCAGAAACGGATGCACCGTTGCCGAGGTGGCATACGATCACCTTTGCCTTCTCCGGATCGAGGCCGCCGAACTTGATGGTCTCCTTGGATACGAATGCATGGGATGTACCGTGGAAGCCGTAACGACGGATGCCGTACTTCTCATAGTACTCGGTCGGGATTGCGTAGTAGTAAGCCTTCTCCGGAAGGGACATACCAAAGGTAGTATCGAACACCGCTACGTTTGGCTTGCCCGGAACGACCTTCTCGCATGCTTCGATACCCATGAGGTTTGCAGGGTTGTGCAGAGGGCCGAGATCGAAGCAGGAACGAACGATGTCCTTTACTCTCTGATCAACGATGCAGGACTCTGTGATCTGGGTGCCGGCATGAAGTACACGGTGGCCGATCGCACCGATCTCATCAACGGTCTTTACAACACCGTGCTCTGCATCGGTGAGTGCATCAAATACCAGCTTTACAGCAACGCTGTGATCTGGCATCGGGGACTCAAGAACGAAATCCTCCTTGCCCGGCACCTTATGTGTGAGCTTGCTGCCCTCGATGGCGATACGCTCGCAGAGGCCCTTTGCAAGAACAGACTCATTCTCCATATCGATGAGCTGATACTTGAGGGATGATGAACCACAGTTCAGAACAAGAATTTTCATGGGTAGTACTCTCCTAAAAATGTATAATGATGATCTGCCGGTGCCTGGTGCTGCACCGTAGACACACGGCAGATCATGGGAATCATATCTTATCGACGATCGATGATGGATTATGCGTTCTGAGCCTGAACAGCGGTCATCGCAACGACGCCGACGATATCATCTGCGAAGCAGCCACGGCTGAGGTCGTTTACCGGCATGCTGAGACCCTGGAGAACAGGACCGTACGCACCAGCGTGAGCAAGTCTCTGAACCAGCTTATAGCCGATGTTACCAGCCTCGAGAGATGGGAATACAAGTACGTTCGCATGGCCTGCAACCTTGCTGCCCGGAGCCTTGAGCTCTGCTACAGAAGGAACAAGTGCGGCATCGAGCTGAAGCTCACCGTCGAGGGCGATCTCCGGATGCTGCTCGTTTGCGATCTTGACAGCCTCTGCTACCTTGGTTACATCATCATGCTTTGCAGAACCCTTGGAGGAGTAGGAAAGCATCGCAACCTTCGGCTCACGACCGACGAAGGACTGGAAGGACTGTGCAGAGAGGTAAGCGATCTCCGCAAGCTTCTCGGAATCGAAATCGGTATTTACAGCGCAGTCAGCGAATACGAAGAGGCCGTTGCCATCGATCTGCTCACCGAACTCACAGTTCGGAACTTCCATGAGGAAGAAACCGGAAACGGACTTGATGCCCGGCTTGGTCTTCAGAAGCTGAAGTGCCGGACGGATGGTGTTACCCGTGGAGTGGCAGGCACCGGAAACGGCACCGTCTGCGTCACCGCACTTACACATAAGGCATGCATAGTACATGTAATCCTTCGTCATCTGCTCCTCTGCCTGCTCCGGGGTGAGGCCCTTCTTCGCACGAAGCTCGACGAACTTGTCGATGTACTTCTGACGGTTCGGATCTGTAAACGGATCAACGATGGTTGCACCAGTGAGGTCATAGCCTGCACCGTTCTTCTCAATCTCCTCCGGAGTACCGATGATCACGAGGTTCGCGATGCCCTCCTTTAAGATCTTCTCAGCAGCCTCAAATGTTCTCTTATCCATGGACTCTGGAAGAACGATGGTCTTCTTATCTGCCTTTGCCTTCGCCTTGATTGTGTCAATAAATGCCATTTCAGATTTCTCCTCTCAATGTTATTTATACTATTTCACCAGTGGAAACCACTGATTAATTCATGATGGTACGCACGCATGGACCGCGTGTATACAATTTGACATTGCTATTATACTCGATAAAAAGCGCTCTGCAATGCATGAGGAGCGCTTTTCGTGCACAAAATCACGGACATTCTGACAAGTTCATAACGAACCCGTTCTGCTGTCTCGTCCGCAGCTTTCCATTGGGCCAATGTCTCGATACGGAACGTTCATGGCGTATGCGTACGAAGTCTTCCCGCCGGCCCGGTCGGCCGCGTTTCAGTACTTCTCGAAGCGATCGAGGTCGACCACCATGATCGTCGCGCCGCCGATCTCGACCGGCATCGGCATCGTGGTGTAGGTGCCCATGGAGGTGCCAGAAACATACGGCATATTCACCGTGATCTTCTGGCGCTTGCCGCACTGCTTCTTGATGAGCTCGATACACTCGTCGACCTTATCATCCTGGGTTGCGATCATCAGCGTCGAGTTTCCCTTCCGAAGGAATCCACCCGTCGATGCCAGCTTCGTCACCTGGAAGTGGTCCTTATTCAGCGCATCCATCACATCGTCTTCATTATCGTTACGAACAATCGCATAAATCAGTTTCATACTGTACCTCTTTTCTGGCCTGCATAGCACGTATTTTGCCTTTTATTTTATCATAGCCGGACGGCGTTTTCCACAAAACAAATGGGTTTCGTCGCGGATGAATTAAAGCAGGGGAGCCGGAGGGCCGGCTGCGTTTTAGTCGATTACCATGAAGCGCCGAGTGAATTCATTTTCCGGGCGCGTCTCGCTGTTATATGGGTGGTAGATCAGCTGGTACAGGTCGGCGGCGTAGAGGTCGCTTCGGAACATGTGCTCGGCGTGGCCGGCACGAATGCTCATGAGGAGGTCCTCCGGGCTTTCGATGGTCTGTCGCCGGAGGGCATCGAGGGTGCGCTGGTAGCGCGCCGGGGAGGTGACGGCGGTGGTGGCGATGGCCGAAAGCAGCTCCTTCGCCTCCTTCCGCACGCCGAGGACGCGCACCTCTCCGAAGTAGGCTCCGCGGAGGGCGGCGTGGTCCTTCCGCTGGATATCGAGGAGGATATGCAGCAGGGCCCGGGAAATGCGGCTGTAGGTGTAGTTCCGTGACTTCACGGCCGCGATGCGTTCGCGGAAGCTCATCCGCTCGCGCGCCTGCTTACGGAGCGCGTCGGCAATCTCACGCGATACGTCGAGGTAATCACAGAGCACGGAATGCTCTTCCGGCGCCGCGCTGTCAAGGTACACGAGCTGCAGCAGACGGTAGCTCAGCATGTCGCTCAGCATGTCGAGCGTCGCGTAGCCCGCATGACCATCCGCATGAATATCACCCTGTAATAATGCGTCACGAATCGAATGTGCACTTGGCAGACTCAGTTTTCGGCGAATGCAGGCGATCCCGAAGCAGTCACCCTGCCGCTTCACGGCTTTGATATATTCAAGCCCGAGCACATCGTTTGACTGGAGTTCGAATGAGCTTGTGCTCTCGAGCATCGTCTCGAAGACCTCCTCGTCATCACCAGAGAGGACGAGCTTCATCGCTTCTGCCCGCGCCTTCGGATAACTCATGCCGGAGGCCACACCGTCGCGGACGACAGCATTGAACTTCGCATGGGCGGTGGAGCCGGTGGAGAGCTCGAGGGCGGCCATCTGCTGCAGCCTGTCTCTTATACACATCTCCGAGCCCCACGAGACTAA
>ERZ1026856.499-NODE-499-length-24651-cov-4.629899_pt1 | contig 24651 bp, 19 predicted proteins | sample MGYA00380158_ERZ1026856 | MGnify/ENA primary metagenome ERZ1026856 (study PRJEB33269, sample SAMEA4719794) | human gut metagenome | biome: human-associated habitat; feature: organic feature; material: feces | place: Cameroon | collected 2013-10 ...
AGCCGATAGGGGGCCTGCTTCCCGATAACGAAAACCGGGCGGCCGAAGCCGCCCGGTAATATTCACATCGCTGCCTCAGCGGCAGAACTCAAGCCCATCGTCTGACATGGATGCGATCTTCGCAAGTGCCTCCACGCGCATGCCCTCGGCACGCAGGGCGCTGCCGCCGCCCTGAAATTCCTTCTCGATCTCGCACACCGCGCCGACGACGGTGCCGCCCGCCTGCGCGACGATGGCCGCGAGACCGCGCAGAGCCGCGCCCGTGGCGAGAAAATCGTCCGCCAGCAGCACCCGCTCGCCTTCGTGGAGATACTCCTTCGAGACGATTATGGTGTTGACGTTGCCGTGGGTGAAGGAGGGGACGTCGTAGGAATAGACGGCGTCGGAGATGTTGCGCGAGCGGCTCTTCTTGGCGAAAACCGCCGGGCAGCCGAGGACATAGCCGATCATGCAGGCGATAGCGATGCCGGAGGCCTCGACCGTCAGCACCTTGTCTATACGCTCGCCGTCAAAAAGGCGCTTTACCTCCAGCGCCATCTCGTACAGAAGCCCCGTGTCGATCTGGTGATTGAGAAAGCTGTCCACCTTGAGTATCCCGCCGGGCCTGACCTTGCCGTCCCGGAGTATGCGCTGCTCCAAAAGCTCCATATCTGTCTCCTCGTGAATAAAATGTATCGGGCGAAGAACCGAAAAAAGCCCGTCTCAGTCAGACAGGCTCATTTCGGGTAATGTTAAATTACACAGCGCGGGTGACCTTGCCGCTGCGCAGGCAGCGGGTGCAGACGTAAACGTGCTCGGGGGAACCGTCCACGATGGCCTTGACGCGCTTCACATTCGGCTTCCAGGTACGGTTGGAGCGTCTGTGGGAGTGGCTGACCTTGATACCGAAGGACATATCCTTGTCACAGAACTGACACTTTGCCATATTGAAGCACCTCCTTGCTTGTGTTTGCTGAATAGGCAGCTCATATATAATAGCAGACCCAAAACAGTATTGCAAGAAAAAGTTTTTACTTTTCCGCAATTTTTTCGTCCGCGCCCCGCCGGGCGGGATTTTTACACCCGGATGCGTGTATTTGATATTGCCAAACGGCGCTGAAATGGTTACAATGTAGAACAGTATAATGTACTCACCGGGAGGCATGACATGAGAAGCAAATACAGCGTCAAGCTCAAGACCATCGTGGAGGAACACCGGCTGCACATACTTCACGCGTCGCGCGACTATGAGACGGCGACGCTGAACACCTCCGACGTGAACCGTCCCGCCATGCAGCTCACCGGCTTTTATAACTACTTTGACCCAAAGCGTCTGCAGATCATCGGCCGGGTCGAGAGTACATATCTCGACTCGCTCAGCCCCGCGGAGCGCAGCAGAGCCATCGAGACCTTCATGCAGTACGATATCGCCGCGCTGGTCATCTGCCACGGCGTGCCGGCCTTTCCCGAATGTATCGAGCTTGCGGAGAAATACGACCGCAACCTCTTCATCACCAACGAGGACACCTCGGCCTTTCAGGCGAACGTCATAAACTCGCTCCAGAGCTATCTCGCGCCCCGCACCCAGGTACACGGCGTGCTGGTGGAGATCTACGGCGAGGGCGTTCTGCTGACGGGCAGCAGCGGCATCGGCAAGAGCGAGACGGCGCTTGAGCTTATAAAGCGCGGCCACCGTCTCATCGCCGACGACGCGGTGGAGATCAAGCGCGTGTCCAAAAACCTCCTCGTCGGCAGTGCGCCGGAAATAATCCGGTATTATATGGAGCTGCGCGGCATAGGCGTTATTAATGTGCGCCACATCTACGGCGTCGGCGCGGTGAAGCCCGAGGGCAACATCGACCTTGTCGTGAAGATGGAGCCGTGGGTGGAGGGCAAGATGTACGACCGCCTCGGCATAATCGACGAGACGGAGAACATCCTCGGCGTGAATCTGCCCTGCGTCACCATCCCCGTGCGCCCGGGCAGGAACCTCGCGGTGATAATGGAGCTTGCCGCGATGAACAACCGCCAGAAGAAGATGGGCTACAACGCCGCCGACGCTCTGGTGGCCGCCCACGACGCCGCCATAGACTCCGCCGGCAAGCAGGCCGGTAAGTGATAGCGGCGCACGGCTGCCGGCAGAGACAGGCGGCCGATGAGGGGACGCTCTGTACGAAGCCCCGCCGCGTGAACAATGAATGACAATATCAGGAGAACATCATGGAAAATCTTGAAAAAGCCATAAACGAACTCAAAGAAAAAATGCCGGGGCTGACGCTCCTTGAGAACGAGCCGATGAACGTCCACTCCTCGTTCAGGATCGGCGGGCCGGTGCGCGCGCTGGCCGTGCCGGAGGACGTGATGAGCCTCTCGCGCATATGCGCCGTACTCAAGGAAAACCACCTCGCGCCCATGATACTCGGCAACGGCACCAACATACTCTTCCCGGACGAGGGGCTGAAGGACCTTTTTATCATCAGCACCGAAAAGCTGACCAAAATGTTCCTCCTCGACGGGGAGACCATTTATGCCGAGGCGGGCGTGCCGCTCGCGAAGCTCGCGGGCTTTGCCCACCAGAACGGCCTTTCGGGGCTGGAGTTTGCCTCAGGCATACCCGGCACGCTGGGCGGCGGCGTCATCATGAACGCGGGCGCCTACGGCGGGGAGATGAAGGACGCAGTCGAGAGCGTGGTATGCTACTACGTTCAGGATCAGCGCCTCTATGAGCTTGACCGGGAGCAGTGCAGGTTCGAGTACCGGAACAGCCTCTTCAGGAGGATGGGCGGCTGCATAGTCCTCAGCGCCGTTTTGAAGCTCAAAAAGGGCGACAGCGCCGAGATAGCCGCAAAAATGCGCGAGCTCAACGAGCGCCGCCGCGATAAGCAGCCGCTCGATCTGCCCTCCGCCGGCAGCGCCTTCAAGCGCCCCGAGGGCGGCTACGCCGCCGCGCTCATCGACGAGTGCGGGCTGCGCGGCTATACCGTGGGCGGCGCGCAGATATCCGAGAAGCACGCGGGCTTCGCCGTGAATGTCGGCGGCGCGACCAGCCATGACGTGTACGACCTTCTCAAGCACGTCCGCGACACGGTGTATCTTGAAAAGAAGGTGGCGCTCGAGCCGGAGATAATCATTCTCCCGCCCGACTACCATCTGGACGATAACTCCCCCGACCTGCTCCGGCACAGAGTGGTGGCAAACGAGCCGGAAAACAACGCCTGAGCGGCGCATGCCCTCCCGGCCGGTCATGAGCCGGGGGGGACAGCCGAACGATCTTCGGAGGACAGAATATGGAATTTCTTATCATAACCGGCCTGTCCGGCGCGGGGAAGAGCCGCGCCGCCGACGTGCTGGAGGACCTTGACTATTACTGTGTGGACAACATGCCGGTGGCGCTCATGCCGCGCTTTGCCGAGCTGTGTATCGCAACGGGCGGGCGCTACGAAAAGGTGGCGCTCGTCACCGACGTGCGCGAGCGGGACGGCTTCGGGGAGCTTCTGCGGACGCTCGACGAGCTGAAAAACATCAATTGCAGCAGCCGCATACTCTACATGGACTCCGACGCCCGCACGCTCATCCGCCGCTATAAGGAGAGCCGCCGTCCCCACCCGCTGGCCGCGCCCGGCATGAGCATAGAGGACGCGATAAAGCACGAGAAGGAGCTGCTCGCGCCCATACGCGAGCGGGCGGACTACATCGTCGACAGCTCGAGCCTCACTCTCGGCAAGCTCCAGAACCGGCTCTACGACATCTTCGCCTCCGACGGGAAAAAGCGCGGCATCGACGTGACGGTCATGTCCTTCGGCTACAAATACGGCCTGCCGATGAGCGCGGATATCGTGCTGGACGCGCGTTTTCTGCCGAACCCCTACTATGTGGACGAGCTGCGCCCCATGTGCGGGCTGGACAGGCCCGTGCGCGACTATGTTTTCGCCTGCCAGCAGACGCGTGACTTCATGGAGCAGCTGGAAAAGATGATAGACTTTCTCCTGCCGCTCTATGTCGAGGAGGGCAAGCTCGCCCTGACTATCGCCATCGGCTGCACCGGCGGACAGCACCGCAGTGTGGCCCTCGCCGCGGCGCTCAACGAACACCTCAGCGCGCAGGGCGTGAACAGCGTCAACGTGAACAGAGACGTCGACAAATGACGGAGGGGGCGCTGCCTCCCCACTCGCCACATCGATTTCCCGGAGGTACATATGTCCTTTTCATCAGCGGCCAAGGCTGAGCTTTGCGCCGAGAGACCCGACAAAAAATGCTGCGCCATCGCCGAGAGCTACGGCGTGCTTTTATACTGCAACACCTTCTCCGCCGGTGAGATACGGATAATCACCGCGAGCGACGCCTTTGCCGCGCGCCTGCCCCGCCTGTTCCGCCGCGCGTTCGGCCTCGCGTTCGACGTGCTTCCGAAGGAGGGTGCCGCGGGCAAACGCAGCTTCATCATCCGCGACGGCGAAAAGCTCCGCCAGATATTCGGCGCCTTCGGCGCGGACGTGGACAGCACCCTCTCCCACCACCTGAATTTCGGCGTGGTAGAGGAGGACTGCTGCCGCGTGTCCTTCCTGCGGGGCGCGTTTCTGGCCGGGGGCAGCGTCACCGACCCGGAGAAGCGCTATCACCTCGAGCTTGCCACGCCCCACCGCAGCGTCTGCCGCGAGACGTATTCGCTGCTCCTCGAGCTGGGCTTTTCGCCCAAGGAGACCGAGCGCAGCGGCAACTCCCTTTTATATTTCAAGCAGGCCGACGCCATAGCCGACTTCTTCACGGCCATCGGCGCGACCTCCACCGCCATGGGTATCATGGAGGCGAAGGTGGAAAAGGAGATGCGCAACACCATCACCCGCAAGGTCAACTGCGACTCCGCCAACGCCGACAAGGTCGTCGCCGCCGCGCAGGAGCAGATCGACGCCATCCGCCGCATTGCCCGCGAGTACGGCATGGACGCCCTGCCCGAGCCGCTCAAGGACGCGGCGCTCCTGCGCATAACGAACCCCGAGGCCAGCCTTGCCGACCTCGCCACGCTCTCCTGTCCGCCGGTGACGAAGAGCTGTCTCAGCCACCGGCTGAAAAAGATAGTCGAGCTGAGCGAAGATCTCTGAACGATACTCCGGGCCGCCGGCCCGCAAGATACGAGGATATAAGCAAATGGCATTTGTTCACCTGCATGTGCATACCGAATACTCCCTGCTCGACGGAGCGTGCCGTATAGACAAGCTCGCCGGGGCCGCCAAGGCGCTGGGACAGACGGCTCTTGCCGTCACCGACCACGGCGTGATGTACGGCGCGGTGGCGTTCTACAAGGCCTGCCGCGCCGCGGGCATAAAGCCCATCATCGGCTGCGAGGTCTACGTCGCGCCGCGGAGCATGGCGGACAAGCAGCACGGGCTGGACAACGAATACACACATCTCATACTCCTCTGCAAGAACGAGCAGGGCTACCGCAACCTCTGCTATCTGGTGAGCTGTGCCTTCACCGAGGGCTTTTACATCAAGCCCCGTATCGACTGGGAGCTGCTGCATAAGCACGCCGAGGGCCTCGTGTGCCTGAGCGGCTGCGTGGCGGGCTATATCCCGCAGAGGATACTTGACGACGACTACGGCGGGGCGCGTGCGAAGGCTCTTGAGCTGCGCGAGCTGTTCGGCGAGGATTTCTATCTCGAGATACAGGATCACGGCCTGAGCGAGGAGAAAAAGGCCGCCGCCGGGATAATAAGGCTCCACGACGAGACCGGCATACCCCTCGCGCTCACGAACGACGCGCACTATATCGAAAAAGAAGACGCCTATTATCAGGACGTCCTCATGTGCATACAGATGGGCAAGACCGTGGACGACACGAACCGCATGCGCTTCGAGTCCGGCGAGCTGTATCTCAAGAGCGAGGAGGAAATGCGAAGGCTCTTCCCCCGCCACGCCGAGGCCGCGGACAACACCGTCCTCATCGCGGAAAAATGCAATTTCGACTTTGAGTTCGGCCACTATCATCTGCCCCGCTTCAAGCTCCCCGAGGGGCGGACCGACAGCTGCGAATACCTGCTCGAACTGTGCGAAAAGGGCTTTCGCGAGCGCTTCGCGGGCCGGCCGGAGGTCCATAAGCAGCTCGAATACGAGCTGAACATGATAAAAAAGATGGGCTTTGTGGATTACTTTCTCATCGTCTCTGACTTCATCGGCTACGCCAAGAGAAACGGCATACCCGTCGGCCCCGGGCGCGGCAGCGCGGCGGGCAGCGTCGTGAGCTACTGCCTGCACATCACCGACGTCGACCCCATCAAGTACAGTCTCTTCTTCGAGCGCTTCCTGAACCCCGAGCGCGTCTCCATGCCGGATATCGACGTGGACTTCTGCGTCAACCGCCGCGGCGAGGTCATCGACTATGTGACCCGCCTCTACGGCAGCGACCATGTGGCGCAGATCGTCACCTTCGGCACCATGGCCGCGCGCGGCGCGGTGCGCGACGTGGGCAGGACTCTCGGCGTGAGCTATGCCGACACCGACAACGTCGCAAAGCAGATACCCACCGCGCTCAACATGACGCTCGACGAAGCGCTCTCGCTCTCAAAGCCCCTGCGCGAGATGTACGAGAGCGACGACACGATACACCGCCTCATTGACGTCGCCCGTGCGCTCGAGGGCATGCCCCGCCACGCCTCCACCCACGCCGCCGGCGTCGTCATAACCGAAAAGCCGGTGTATGAGTACGTTCCGCTCGCAAAGAACGACGAGTCCGTGGTCTGCCAGTACCAGATGACCACTCTCGAGGAGCTGGGGCTGCTGAAGATGGACTTTTTGGGTCTGCGGAACCTCACGGTGCTTGAGGACGCGGCGAAGATGGTGCGGCGCTATAAGCCGGACTTTGACATAAACACCGTGCCGGACGACGACGCGAACGTCTTCCGCATGCTCGCCGAGGGGCGCACCTCCGGCGTGTTCCAGCTCGAAAGCACGGGCATGACCGGCGTGAGCGTCGGACTCAAGCCGAAGAGCATTGAGGACATCACCGCCATCATCGCCCTCTACCGTCCCGGCCCGATGGACAGCATACCCCGCTTCCTCGAATGTTCGCAGCACCCGGAGAAGATAAGCTATAAGCACGAGCTTCTCCGCCCCATACTCGAGGTCACCTACGGCTGCATAGTATATCAGGAGCAGGTCATCGAGATATTCCGCCGCCTCGCGGGCTTTTCGCTGGGGCAGGCCGACATGATACGCCGCGCCATGTCCAAGAAGAAGCACAAGGTCATCGACGCCGAGCGCGTGGCCTTCGTCCGCGGAGACCCGGAGCGCGGCATACCCGGCGCCCTCGCGAACGGCGTGCCGGAGAACGTGGCCAACAGCATCTATGACGAGATACTCGACTTTGCGAGCTACGCGTTCAACAAGGCCCACGCGGTGAGCTACGCCATCATCGTCTACCGCACGGCGTACATGAAGTATTACTACCCGCGCGAGTATATGGCGGCGCTCCTCACCTCGGTGCTTGACAGCAGCACCAAGGTCGCCGAGTACATCGCCGAGTGCCGGGAGCTGGGCATAAAGCTCCTGCCCCCGGACGTGAACGAATCCGGCGCGGACTTCACCGTCTCCGGGCAAAACATCCGCTTCGGCATGGCGGCGATAAAGGGCCTCGGCTGGGGCGCGGTGCGCGGAGTCGTGGCGGAGCGTGAGGAAAACGGCCTGTTCAAGAGCTTTGAGGACTTCTGCCGCAGGATGAACGGCAGGGAGCTGAACCGCCGCGCCGTTGAAAACCTCATCCAGGCCGGCGCGTTCGACAGCATGGGCTACAAGCGCAAGGCGCTCATGCAGATCGCCGGGGCCGTCCTCGACAGCATAAGCCGCGCCGAGCGCGACAACGTCTCCGGCCAGATAGACCTCTTCGGCGAGCTTCCCGGCGAGAGCGAAAAGGCCGAGACCATCCCCATCCCGCAGGTCACGGAGTACACTCCCCGCGAACTCATGGCAATGGAAAAGGAGATAACCGGCCTGTACCTCACCGGCCACCCGATGGACGAGTACCGGGAGACGGCGAGGCGTATCGGCGCGGTGCAGATCGGCGCGATACTCGGCGACTTCTCCGGCGAGGAGGGACCGCGCAGCTTCTCCGACAACCAGTACGTCACCGTGGCCGGGGTCGTGAACACCATCAAGACCCGCACCACCAAGAACAACTCCCTCATGAGCTATATCCAGCTCGAGGACGACACCGGCTCCATGGAACTCATCGCCTTCCAGAAGGCGCTGGACGCGAGCGCGGGCGTGCTGCGCGAGAACGCGGCGGTGGTGGTGCGCGGACGCATTTCCGTGCGCGACGAGAAGGAGCCGCAGATAATGGTGGACACCGTCCGCGCCCTAAGCGACGAGCCGTCGGCGGCCGCAGGCGGCGAAAGGACTGCGCCCCCGGAGAGACCCGCTGACGCCCCCGCGGCGGATAAAAAGCTCTGGCTCAGGCTGCCGGAGCGGAACGACCCGCGCTTCGCGCGTATCGAGCTTATCCTCACCATGTTCCCCGGCACGCAGCAGATGGTGATATATTTTGAAAAGGAAAAAAAGCGCCTCGCCGCCCGCTGCCTCCTGCACCCGTCCCTCATCGCGGAGATGAAGGAGCTGCTGGGTGAGGAGAACGTCGTGCTGAAATAAGCATTCCCCCTGCCCCTCCGTCAGAAAAAGGCAGGGGGAAATTCTTTGTTTATCTTTCACAAACTTGTCCCCATAAAAATGTTTAATTCGTCCAAATCACGCACTTGACTTTTTAATTCTTTCTTGTTATGCTTTAAGCGTGAATTGAATATCGCTTTCGATATATAGCAAAAGATATGGTTTTGAAGTTTCTACCCGGACGCCGTAAATGACCGGACTATCGAATGAAAATGATCGGGAGCGCAGAGGGTTTTTCTGCGCTGTCGTTGTTGTTGACATCGGTTTCGTATCTTTTGCGGTATGACCGGTGTCTGTTTTTTTGATCTTTTCTCCTTATAATAGGGAGTTTAGATAAAAATAAAAATTTGAGGAGATCGTAGAATGAAAAAGATCGTTGCAATGCTCCTGGCTCTGACCATGGTATTCGCACTGTGCGCCTGCGGCAACTCTGCTGCTCCCGCTCCCTCCGCCGAAGAAGATACCCCTGCCGCTGAGCAGCCCGCCGCCGAGCAGCCTGCCGCCATCAAGGTCGGCCTTGTCTGCCTCCACGACGAGAACTCCACCTATGACCTCAACTTCATAAACGCGTTCAAGGCCGCCTGCGAGGCCACCGGCGCGGAAGCCCTCATCAAGACCGGTATCCCCGAGGATTCCAAGGCATATGACGCCGCATGCGAGCTTGCCGACGCGGGCTGCGCGGTCGTTTTCTCCGACAGCTACGGCCATCAGGACTACATGCTCGAGGCCGCTCAGGAGTACCCCGAGGTGCAGTTTACCGCCTGCACCGGCGATAAGGCCAACGGCGCCGGTCTCGACAACTACCACAATGCCTTCGCCTCCATCTTCGAGGGCCGCTACCTTGCCGGTGTCGCTGCCGGTATGAAGCTCCAGGAAATGATCGACAACGGCGACTTCACCGCTGAGGAAGCCAAGGTCGGCTATGTCGGCGCGATGAGCTACGCCGAGGTCAAGTCCGGCTACACCGCATGGTTCCTGGGCGTCCGCTCCATCGTCCCCACCGTCACCATGGAAGTCCTCTTCACCGGCTCCTGGTACGACGAGACTCTTGAGCAGGAAGGCGCGGAGAAGCTCATCCAGAACGGCTGCAAGCTCATCTCCCAGCACGCCGACTCCTGGGGCGCACCCAATGCCTGCGAGAAGGCCGGCGTCCCCAACGTTTCCTACAACGGCTCCACCATCGCCAACTGCCCCAACACCTTCATCGTCTCCTCCCGTATCGACTGGACTCCCTACTTCACCATGGCTATCGAGGCCGTGAAGGCCGGCGAGAGCTTTGACACCGACTGGTGCGGCACCATCGAGACCGGCTCCGTCGTCCTCACCGAGGTCAACGAGGCAGTCGCCGCCGCCGGCACCGCCGAGAAGCTCGAAGAGGTCAAGGCTCAGCTCCTTGACGGCTCCCTGAAGGTCTTTGACTGCACCAAGTGGACCGTGAACGGCGAGAATCTCGACTCCTACACCGGCGCATGGGGCCTCGACGGCGCGGAAGCCATCGTTGACGGCGTATTCGCCGAGTCCACCATCCGCTCCGCCCCCTACTTCGACATCGACGTCGACGGCATCGTCCTCCTCGCCCAGTGATCTGATCTTTCAACAGGTTTTCTACAAAGCTCCGGAAATACCCCCGGAGCTTTGTTCGGCTGTATATCAACAGCGGTATTTTGGTACAGAGCCGAGCAGAATATCACCCGTCGCGACCTCATTTTCTTTGAAAAGGTGTGTGTTTATGGATAACAGAGTTCCCGCCGTGGCAATGCGCGACATCACCAAGCGCTTCGGCAGCGTGCTTGCCAACGACAAATGCTGGCTGGATATATACAGGGGCGAGATACTTGCTCTGCTGGGTGAGAACGGCTCGGGCAAGACGACGCTCATGAACATGCTCTCCGGCATATATTTCCCCGATGAAGGCACCATCGCCATCGACGGGCGCGAGGTCGTCATCGCCTCGCCCAAGGACGCCTTTGACCTCGGCATCGGCATGATACACCAGCACTTCAAGCTCGTCGACGTGTTCAGCGCCGCCGAGAACATCATCCTCGGCCTTCCCGGGAAGCTCGATCTCCGCGCCGCCTCCGCGAAGATACGCGAGATATGCGAGCGCTACGGCTTCGAGGTCGACCCCGAGCAGAAGGTCTATGACATGTCCGTCTCCCAGAAGCAGACCGTCGAGATCGTCAAGGTCCTCTACCGCGGCGCGGACATACTCATCCTCGACGAGCCGACCGCCGTCCTCACCCCGCAGGAGACGGACAAGCTCTTCGCCGTTTTGCGCAACATGCGCGACGACGGCAAGGCCGTCGTCATAATCACCCACAAAATGCATGAGGTCGAGGAGCTGAGCGACCGCGTGGCCGTCCTGCGCAAGGGGCAGTTCGTCGGCGACATGCTCACCGCCGGCACCAACGCCCAGGAGATGACCAACATGATGGTCGGCCGTCCCGTGGCGCTCAACATCCGCCGCGACGAGCCGGTCGACCCCAAGGACCGTATCATCGTCGAAAACCTCACCGTCACCGACCAGGACGGAATAAGGAAGCTCGACAACGTCTCCTTCACCGCGCGCAGCGGCGAGATACTCGGTATCGCCGGCATTTCCGGCTGCGGTCAGAAGGAGCTGCTCGAGGCTATCGCGGGGCTTCAGCGCGTGGACTCCGGCTCCATCCGCTACGTCGAGGACGACGGGAGCGAGGAGGAGCTTATCCACAAGGACCCCATGAAAATAAAGGAAATGGGCGTGGCGCTCTCCTTCGTGCCGGAGGACAGGCTCGGCATGGGTCTCGTGGGCAACATGGACCTCTCGGACAACATGATGCTCCGCTCCTTCCGCAGGGGCAAGTCTCCCCTGCTCGACCGCCGCTCTCCCGCCCAGCTCGCGAAGTCCATGGTGGACTTCCTCGAGATAAATACCCCCAGCATTTCCACCCCCGTCCGCCGTCTCTCCGGCGGCAACGTGCAGAAGGTGCTTGTCGGCCGCGAGATATCCAACGCCCCCACCGTCCTGCTCACCGCCTACGCCGTCCGGGGTCTGGACATCAACTCCTCGTACACCATCTATGACCTTATAAATCAGCAGAAGGAGCGCGGCGTGGCCGTGGTATTCGTCGGCGAGGATCTCGACGTGCTGGTCGAGCTGTGCGACAGGATACTCGTCCTCTGCGGCGGCCGGGTCTCCGGCGTCGTGGACGGACGCGGCACGGACAAGCGCGCCGTCGGCGCAATGATGACAAGATTGGGAGGCGACGCCGAATGATACACATTTCAAAGCGCGGCGATATTTCCCGCGGCAAGGCGGTGTTCATCAAGGCCGCCGCCATACTCGTTTCCCTCGTGGTCTGCGCGGTCATCATCACCGTCACGACCGGCGAGAACCCGCTCTCCGTTTTTGAGACGATGATCGCCGGAGCCTTCGGCACCAAGCGCAAGACGTGGATATTCCTCCAGAACACCGCCATCCTCCTCATGATCTCCATCGCCGTCACGCCCGCATACCGCATGCGCTGCTGGAACCTCGGCGCGGAGGGACAGGTGCTTGCCGGCGCGCTGAGCGCTGCGGCCTGCATACTCTTCCTGCCGCAGACGATGGCTCCCGCCGCCGTCATCACGGTGACGCTCATTTCCTCCGTCGCGGCCGGCGCGCTCTGGGCGGCCGTCCCCGCGTTCTTCAAGTCCCGCTGGAACACCAACGAGACGCTCTTCACCCTGATGATGAACTATGTGGCCACACAGCTCGTCGCCTACTATGTGAAGATATGGGAGAATCCCAAGGGCTCCAACACCGTCGGCGTCATCAACCAGAAGACCCAGTTCGGCTGGCTGCCGCAGGTGTATAACAAACAGCTCCTCGTGGTCATCGTCGCCGTCGTGCTTACCGCCGCGGCATATGTCTACCTGCGCTATTCAAAGCACGGCTACGAGATATCCGTCGTGGGCGAGAGCGAGCGCACCGCCCGCTACATCGGCATAAACGTCCGCCGCGTCATCATGCGCACGATGGTGCTTTCCGGCGCGGTCAGCGGTCTGGTGGGCTTCCTGCTGGTCTCCGGCATAAACCACACCATCTCCGCCTCCATCGCGGGCGGGCAGGGCTTTACCGCCGTCATGATCTCGTGGATGTCCAAGTTCAACCCGCTCGTCATGGTGCTCTCAAGCGGACTTCTGATGTTCATGGACGCGGGCGCGGGCGATATCGCCACCTACTTCGGGCTGAACCAGTCCTTCGGCGACATGCTCACCGCCATCATCATCTTCTTTATCATCGGCAGTGAGTTCTTCGCCAACTACAGGCTCAGCTTTGCACACAAGAACAGGGAGGTAAACGGAAATGTTTGATATCGTCTCCTTTATTCCCAGGGCCGTGATGCAGGGCGTGCCGCTCATGTACGGCTCCGCCGGCGAGACCATCACCGAAAAGGCCGGCAACCTGAACCTCGGCACCGCGGGCGTGATGTACGTCGGCGGTATCTGCGGGGTCATCGGCGCGTTCCTCTATGAGTATTCCGCCGCGGAAATGAACGCCTTTCTCACCATATTCATCCCTCTCGTGTGCTGCATGGCGGGGTCGCTCCTGATGGGGCTGCTGTACAGCTTCCTCACCATCACCCTGCGCGCCAACCAGAACGTCACCGGTCTCGCCCTCACGACCTTCGGCGTGGGCTTCGGCAATTTCTTCGGCGGCTCGCTGAGCAAGCTCTCCGGTCTCGACGTCCCCTCCGTGGTGCTGTCAAAGACGAGTATCGCCTTCCGCAGCGCCCTGCCCGCCGCAGAAAAGCTCGGCTGGTTCGGCAAAATATTCCTGAGCTACAGCTTTCTCGCGTATATCGCGGTGATCGTGTGCCTGCTCGCCTCGTGGTTCCTCAACCGCACCCGTCTCGGCCTGCAGCTGCGCGCCGTGGGCGAGAATCCCGCCACCGCCGACGCCGCCGGCATAAACGTCATCAGATATAAGTATGTCGCCATCTGCACCGGCTCGCTCATCGCGGGGCTGGGCGGGCTGTACTACGTCATGGACTACGCGAGCGGCGTCTGGTCGAACGACGCCTTCGGCGACCGCGGCTGGCTCGCCATCGCGCTGGTCATTTTCACCGTATGGAAGCCCAAGCTCAGCGTTCTGGCCTCCATTCTCTTCGGCGGACTGTTCATCCTCAACGCCTATATTCCCACCGGCGAGTCCACCGCGATGAAGGAGCTGTACAAAATGCTGCCCTACATCGTCACCATCGTCGTTCTTGTCATCTCCTCCATGCGCGAGAGCCGCGAAAATCAGCCCCCCGCTGCGCTCGGCCTGCCCTATTTCCGCGAGGAGCGCTGAGTGCGCCGTTTATAAAAGCTTAAAACCGTCTGCCGGGAGAGTCCGGCGGGCGGTTTTGTCGTAAAGAGGCGTATTTAGGCTTGATTTGCGGCAGTCCGGACTGTTATAATAGTCAGAGCGTATTCAGTAATAGACTGTTACGGGGTGATGCAGTGAGTACATTCTGGTGGGTAGTTGTGATAACGGCCGCGGCCGGTGTGATAGGCACTGGTCTCGGCGGCTTTATCGGCGCGGTGCTGCGTCGGGACTCCACGAAGGTGGTCAGTCTTCTCCTCGCCTTTGCCGGGGGAGTAATGCTCTCGGTGGTGTGCTTCGACCTTATCCCCGAGGCGTTCCGTCCGGAGGGCGCCGGGGCGGATATGCCGGTGCTGCTGGTGCTGGCCGGAGTGCTGCTGGGCTATATGGTCATTTACCTCCTCAACGCCTTTATCGACGAGCGCACCAACCCCGAGGTGCAGCATATCGACGCGCACCATCCACAGACGGCGGACGATCTTGACGAGCTTATCCACGCCGACCATTATAACGCCCATGCCCGCGACAAAAGCGGCTCCCAGCACGAGCTGTTCATTGCCGGTGTCGTCATGGCCTGTGCCATCGCTCTGCACAACATGCCCGAGGGCATGGTCATCGGCGCGACCTACGCCGCCGACGGCGGAGACATCACGGGCGGCTCCGGGTTCATCATCGCGGTCGTCATCGGCCTGCACAACATTCCCGAGGGCATGTCGGTCTCCGTTCCGCTCATCTCCGGCGGCATGAGCCGCCGGAAGGCCATCGCCGTCACGGCGCTCTCCGGCGTCCCCACCGTCGTCGGCGCGATGCTGGGCTATTCTCTTGGACTTATCAGCCCCGTTTGGCTGACGCTGGCGCTGAGCTTCGCGGGCGGTGCAATGCTGTATGTTGTATTCGGCGAGCTGCTGCCCGAGTCGTTCCTCATGTGGAGATCCAAGGCCCCCGGCACCAGCGCCCTTATCGGCACGCTCGTCGGCGTGCTGCTGGTGTACGCCTGAGCAGGCAGGCTTTATTTAACAAAAAAACAGACGCGGTCTAAAGCCGTGTCTGTTTTTATCGTCAGGTATTTGCGCGCTTGGAGAGATAGGCGTTGATGAAGCCGTCGATGTCGCCGTCCATGACGTTCTGGATATTGCCGTTTTCAAACTCGCTGCGGGTGTCCTTGACGAGCTGATAGGGCATGAAAACGTATGAGCGGATGGCGCTGCCGAAGTCTATCTTCATCTGCACGCCCTTGATGTCGCTGATCTTCTCGAGGTGTTCGCGCTCCTTGATCTCCGCGAGCTTGGCCCGGAGCATTTCCTTGCAGTTCTCAAGATTCTGGAAATGGCTGCGCTCCACCTGCGAGGAGACGACGATACCGGTGGGCAGGTGCGTGAGACGCACGGCCGAGGAGGTCTTGTTGACCTTCTGCCCGCCGGCGCCGGAGGAGCGGTAGACATCCATCTTTATATCCTCGTCGCGAAGCTCTATCTCCTTGCTGTCGGTGATCTCGGGCATGACCTCGACGGCGGCAAAGCTCGTCTGGCGGCGGGCGTTCGCGTCAAAGGGGGAGATACGGACGAGACGGTGTACGCCATGCTCGCTGCGCAGGAAGCCGTAGGCGTTCTCGCCCTCGATCTTGATGGTGGCGGACTTTATGCCCGCCTCGTCGCCGTCCTGATAATCCATGACGGTGCATTTGTAGTTGTGGCGCTCGGCCCAGCGGACGTACATGCGGTAGAGCATTGAGGCCCAGTCCTGCGCCTCGGTGCCGCCCGCGCCGGGGTGGATGGTGAGGAGGGCGTTGTTCGCGTCATACTCGCCGGTGAGGAGGGTGCTCAGGCGGATGGACTCAAGCTTCTCGGAAAACGCCTTGAAGCCGGTCTGCAGCTCCTCGAGCATGGAGTCGTCGTCCTCCTCGAGCGCCATTTCGCACAGCGTGTAGAGATCGTCCCACGCAGTGCAGAGCCTGTTATAGCTCTCGACCTTGTTTTTCAGGACGCTAATGCGCTTTTGCACCTTCTGGGAGTTCTCGACGTCGTTCCAGAAGCCGTCGCGCTCCGACGCGGCCTCCAGCTCCTCGATCTCCTTCGCGGCGGCGTCGAGCCTGAGCGCGTCGCGCAGCATGTCGAGCGTGGGCTTCGCCCCGGTGAGCTTTATCTTGTATTCTTCAAATTCTATCATGTGCTTCAACAACCTTTGCAGTTTAGTAACTTTAATATTATATACAAAATTTGCGGGATTGTAAATGAGTTTTTTTATCGCATTTTTAACGTCCCAAAACCGCCCCGTACCACTTCCAATTTCATACGCGCTGTGTTATACTCCATGGTGTGGCGAAAAACAGAATACAGACAAAGAGATTTTTACAAGGAGAATATGCGCTATGATTGCACACGGCAAAGAAATTAAGGTGTTCGCCGGAAACTCCAACCCCGCTCTTGCAAAGGAGATATGCTCGGAGCTGTTCATGGGGCTCGGCAACACCGCTGTCAGCCAGTTCGCGGACGGCGAGTGTTCCATCTCCGTGTACGAACCCGTACGCGGCAAGGACGTGTTCATCGTTCAGTCCACCTGCAAGAGCGTGAATGACAACCTGATGGAGCTTCTCATCATGATCGACGCCATGCGCCGCGCCTCCGCCGGACGCATAACCGCCGTCATCCCCTACTTCGGCTACGCCCGTCAGGACCGCAAGGCCAAGAGCCGCGACCCCATCTCCGCGAAGCTCGTCGCGAACCTCATCACCGCCGCCGGTGCCGACAGGGTGCTGACCATGGACCTGCACGCGGCGCAGATACAGGGCTTTTTTGATATCCCCGTGGACAACCTCATGGGCGGAAATCTCTTTGTCAAGCATTATATAAAGCAGTTCGGCAAGGGCAACGAGGACGTTATGGTCGTCTCACCCGACGTCGGCTCCGTGGCCCGCGTCCGCAACTTCTCGATGAAGATGGGTCTCAACATGGCCATCGTCGACAAGCGCCGTGAAAAGGCCAACCAGTCCGAGGTCATGAACATCATCGGCAGCGTCGAGGGCAAGACCTGCATACTGCTGGACGATATCGTGGACACCGCCGGCTCTCTCTGCGGCGCGGCGAAGGCCATCAAGGAGCTGGGCGGCGCGAAGGACGTCTACGCCTGCGCGACCCACGGCGTACTCTCCGGCCCAGCCATCGAGCGTATCGAGGAAAGCCCCATCAAGGAGCTGCTCCTGCTCGACACCATCCCCTACCCCGCGGACAAGGAGCCGTGCAGCAAGATCAAGTATCTGCACACCGCCCCCGTCTTTGCCGAGGCCATCCGCAGGATCTACGAAGAGGTCTCCATCTCCAACCTGTTCGACAACTGAGAATATGATACGAAAAACGCCTTTTCATAAAAAGGCGTTTTTCCTTTTCCGCATGGCCTATTTACTCCCCCTCAGTCGGCTTCACCGACATCTCCCTCCGCCCCTCCGTAGGGGCGGGGCTTGCTCCTCCCCTACGGGCATTACCGTGTTGGGGTAAGGATAAGCCTCCCTCTGACGAGGGAGGTGGCAAAACCGCAGGTTTTGACGGAGGGAGAGAAAACCGGCGCTTTGTGGAATATTTAAGGAACCTCTGAATAAATCCCCGCGCCCATCTTCACGGCATAAATCCCCGCTGGTCTTCGTCAGAAAAGTTTGAAATACACAAAGTATTCCTGCACTTTTCTTCCTCGCCAGCGAAAATTTCTGCCGCAAATCTGAGTACCTTGATTTAATCAGAGTTTCCTTAAGTTTTTCTCCCCCTCAGTCTGTGTTGCAGACAGCTCCCCCGGTGGGGGAGCCATACAAATTTTTGCTCTCCCGCATGCTTCCCCCGGTGGGGGAAGTGGCGAACGGAGCGAGCCGATGGGGGGCCTTCCCCTTTGAGGGGAAGGCGGCACGACGAAGTCGTGACGGATGAGGTGGCAAAGTACGGAAGCAATAGGTTTACCCCTCATCAGTCGCCTGTCGGCGACAGCTTTCCACCCCTCCCTCTGTCGGCTTCGCCGACATCTCCCTCCGCCGGAGGGAGTCTTCTCCCGAGGAAGAAGCCTTTTTTACTCCCTCTGTCCATAGGGGCGGGGCTTGCTCCTCCCGTGTACTCCTCTCCCCCCACGCCGCCGGGGCTGCAAAGTAAAATTTTATTTACCGGTGAAAAAACACCTTTCCCTGATCGGGCAAAGGTGTTATAATATGCTGAATAGTTCTGCGGCGGAGAGGCTCTCCGTCATATGAGGTTTCTTATGATATTCGGTAAAAAAAGCGGTGTGACATGGCTGGCGGTCTTTTTGGGCAACCCCGGCCCGAAATACGAGTGGACGCGGCATAACGCGGGCTTCCTCACCTGCGACGCGCTCGCGAAAAAGTTGGGCGTGAACGTGAACCGCGCGCGCTTCAAGGCGCTCACCGCCACCTGCGATATCGGCGGAGAGAGCGTCATGCTCATGAAGCCCCAGACCTATATGAACAACTCCGGCGAGGCGGCGGCAGAGGCCGCGCGCTTCTATAAGATATCGCCCGAGCATGTCATCGTCGTCTCCGACGAGGTGAGCCTCCCCGTCGGCAGGCTCCGTATACGCCAGAAGGGCTCCGCCGGCGGCCACAACGGCCTTAAAAGCATTATCGCCCAGCTCGGCAGCGACCAGTTCCCGCGCATACGCCTGGGCGTGGGCGCGCCGCCCCACCCGGATTACGACATGGCCGACTGGGTGCTGAGCGTTTTCCGCGATCAGGACGCGGCGGACATTGCCGACGCCGCGAAGCGCGCCGCCGAGGCGGTCGAGTGCTATATCACCGAGGGGCCTGAGCGCGCGATGAACCGCTTCAACACGAAATGAGCATTGGGCAGCCTGAGTCTGCCTGCAATATTAACCCTGAAAAAAGAAGGAGCTGAGACTACATGAAGAAAAAATGCATTGCCATGCTTTTGGCCGGCGGGCAGGGTTCGCGCCTGTACGCGCTGACGCAGAACGTGGCAAAGCCCAGCGTCCCCTTCGGCGGAAAGTACCGCATTATCGACTTCCCCCTCTCCAACTGCGCAAACTCCGGCATCGACACCGTCGGCGTCCTGACCCAGTACCGCCCCCTGCAGCTCAACAGCTACATCGGCAGCGGCCAGCCGTGGGATCTGGACGTGAACGACGGCGGCGTGTACATCCTGCCCCCGTATCAGAGCGCCGGGGAAAAGGGCTCGTGGTTCTCCGGCACGGCCAACGCCATCTACCAGAACATGGGCTTTATCGAAAATTACGACCCCGAGAACGTCCTTATCCTCTCCGGCGACCACATCTATAAGATGGACTATGCCGACATGCTCCGCGAGCATACGGAAAAGGGCGCTGCCTGCACGATCTCCGTGCTGCAGGTCTCGATGGAGGAGGCCACGCGCTTTGGCATAATGAATGTGGGCGAGGACGGCTTTGTCTCCGAATTTGAGGAAAAGCCCAAGCGCCCCAAGAGCGACCTTGCCTCCATGGGCATATATATCTTCAACTGGAAAAAGCTCCGCGAGTACCTCATCGCCGACGAGAACGACCCCGAGAGCAGCAAGGACTTCGGCAAGAACATCATCCCCGCCATGCTCCGGGCGGGCGAAAAGCTCTGGCCGTACCGCTTCAGCGGCTACTGGCGCGACGTCGGCACCATAACCAGCCTCTGGGACGCGAACATGGACATGCTCTCCACCACGCTCATCAATCTCTATGACCCGAGCTGGCCGATAAGCTCGCGCAGCCCCGTCTGCCCGCCCCACTACACCGGCGAGAACGCGCGGATCATCCACTCCATCGTCACCGAGGGCTGTGTTATCGACGGACATATCGAAAACTCCGTCCTCTCCTCCTCCGTCACCGTGGGCAAGGGCGCGCGCGTACTTTACAGCGTGCTTATGCCCGGCGCGGTCGTGGAGGACGGCGCGGCGGTGGAATACGCCATTGTCGGCGAGAATACCGTCGTCGGCGTGAACGCCCACATCGGCGGCGCACCCGACGGGACGGACGGCTGGGGCGTGGCCACCTGCGGCCCCGGCATAACGATAAGGCCCGGCGCGGCGGTCCCCGCCGGCGCGATGGTCTATACCGGCGAGGAGGTCTGAATATGAACGGTTTCCACGGAATCATCTTTGCCTACAGCGCGGAGCCCGAGCTGCGCGAGCTTTCCCGCAGGCGCACGGCGGCCTCGCTGCCCTTCTGCGGCAGGTACCGCATAATCGACTTTGCACTCTCGTCCATGTCGAACTCCGGCATACACGACGTCGGCGTCATCATGCAGCGCGATTACCAGTCGCTCCTCGACCACATGGGCAGCGGCAAGGCGTGGGATCTCAGCCGCAAGAACGGCGGACTGCGCATGCTGCCCCCCTTCGGCCTGCCCGAGTACCATAAGGGCAACTATACCGGCACCATCGAGGCGCTCAACGCCGTCTCCGGCTATGTCCGGGATATACAGCAGGACAACGTCGTTCTGATGCTCGGCAACATCGTCGCGAACATCGACCTTCAGGCCGTCATGAGACGGCACATTTCCTCCGGCGCGGCCGTCACCGCCATATGCGCCGCGCGCCGGGCCGAGGGCTGCCGCCTGCGCTATGTTACGGAGGAGGACGGCCGGGTCAGCGCCGTGCGCTTCGCTCCCGACGGCGAGGGGGTCAGCTCCCTCGAGTGCTACATCATCAAAAAGGACGTCCTGCTCGGCATGATGGACGGCTGCCGCGAGAAGAACCAGCATTTCTTCCATCTTGACGCCATCTCCCGCTTCCTCGCAGAGGGCGGGGACATGGACGTATATCTACACCCCGGCTACGCCAAGATCATCCGCACCGTGGACTCCTACTACGCCGCCAACATGGACATGCTCTGCGCGGAAAACCGCAGCCAGCTTTTCCCGGCGGAGCGCCCCGTGCGCACGAGATCGCACGAGGAGGTCAGCACCTATTACGGCGAGAGCGCGTATTCGAGAAACAGCCTCGTTGCCGACAACTGCATAATCGAGGGCAGCGTGGAGAACAGCATCATCTCCTCCGGCGTGCATATCGGCAAGGGCGCGTGCGTGCGCAACAGTATCGTCATGCGCGGCTGCTCTGTGGGCGAAGGGACGGAGCTGACGAACGTCATCGCCGACAAGCGCTGCGTATTCTCCCCCGGCATTACCCTCACCGGCAGTCCGCGCCTGCCCATCGTCATTCCCAAGGCGTCGGAGATCTGACGGGCCTTCCCGGGGAGGCTCCCCGCAAGGGCCTGATACATCATCGTTTATTCCCCGCATTTTTGCGAGCTATTCTGATTTTTACGGAGGTACCCTATGATAGGAGAAATCTCACGCGACGAAGTGCGCAGCGCCATAGAGGACAAGCTCTGCGCCCAGTTCACCGTCACCGGCGCGACCGCCGACGACGAACAGATCTTTCAGGCGACCGCGATGGTCATCAGGGAGCTGATGAGCCGTCTGCTGACCGTGGAGGATCCCCGCCGCGCCGAGAAGGAAGTCCATTACATGTCAATGGAGTTTCTGATGGGCAGGAGCCTGATGAAAAACGCGTTCAACCTCGGCATTTCCGAGGCTGTCATCGGCGGGCTGGAGGATATGGGGCGAAGCGCCTCCGATATCTTCGAGTGTGAGCCGGACGCGGGTCTCGGCAACGGCGGTCTCGGCCGTCTCGCCGCCTGCTATATGGACAGCATGGCCACGCTGGGGCTTGAGGCCACGGGCTATTCCATCTGCTACGAGCTGGGCATGTTCCGTCAGAAATTCGTCGACGGCAAGCAGACCGAGCTTGCCGACAACTGGCGCACCGCAGCGGAGAGCTGGCTCATCCCCCGCTACGAGGACGCGGTGGAGGTACGCTTCGGCGGCCACGTCGCTCCGCACTGGGACTATCTCGGCCACTACAGCGCCGAGCATACCGGCTATGACGCGGTGATCGCCGTGCCGCGCGACATGCTCATCGCGGGCTACGGCGGCAAGGAGATCAACACCCTCCGCCTCTGGGACGCGAAAAGCCCCAACTCGCTCGACATGTACCTCTTCTCCGAGGGCGAATATGTCAAGAGCATGGAGCAGCGCACCATGGCCGAGGTCATCACCAAGGTCCTCTACCCGGCCGACGACCATATCGAGGGCAAGACCCTGCGCCTTAAGCAGCAGTATTTCTTCGTCTCCGCCTCCGCGCAGGACATAGTGCGCAAGCACATCAAGAAATGGGGCGACGTGCGCTCCTTCGCCCAGCACCACACCGTGCAGATAAACGACACCCACCCGACCCTCATCATCCCCGAGCTCATGCGTATCTTTATGGATGAACACGGCATGGGCTGGGACGAGGCGTGGGACATCGTCACAAAGAGCGTGGCCTACACCAACCACACCATCATGAGCGAGGCACTGGAGAAGTGGCCGCAGGAGCTGGTGCAGAGCCTGCTGCCCCGCCTGTGGGAGATCATGTGCGAGATCAACCGCCGCTGGTGCGACTATCTCGTCTCCTGCTTCGGCGAGGACGAGCGCGTCGGCCGCAACCTCGTCATCCGCAACGGTCAGGTGCATATGGCGAACATGTGCCTTGCCGCCTGCTATAAGGTCAACGGCGTCTCCCGCCTCCACGGCGACATACTCAAGCAGGACCTCTTCCGCGACCTCTACTCCGTGCAGCCGGATAAGTTCACCTATGTGACCAACGGCATCGACCACCGCCGCTGGCTCGCGCAGATAAACGGCGAGTATCACAACCTCATCTGCGAGCTGCTGGGCAGCGACAGATATCTCCTCCATCCCGAGGAGCTTATCGGCCTGCGCCGCTTCGAGGACGACAGCGCAGCGAGAGACGCCGTCCTCAAGGTCAAGGCCGCGAACAAGCGCCGCTTTGCCGAGTTTGCCAAGCGCAACGACGGCTTCACCCTCAACACCGATTCTCTCATGGACGTGCAGATAAAGCGCCTCCACGAGTATAAGCGCCAGCTCCTGTGCGCCATGAGCATAACCGCGCAGCAGCTCCGCCTCCACGACGACCCGAATATGGACTTCGCCCCGCGCACCTATGTTTTCGGCGCGAAGTCCGCCGCCGGCTACAAGACCGCCAAGCGCATAATCGAACTGCTGCTGTCCCTTGCCGACGACGTGAACAACGACCCCGTGTGCAAGGGCCGTCTCGCGGTGTATTTCGTTGAGAACTACCGCGTCTCCGCGGCCGAGGCCATCGTCCCGGCGGCACAGATATCCGAGCAGATATCCACCGCGGGCAAGGAGGCCTCCGGCACGGGCTGCATGAAGCTGATGATGAACGGCGCGGTCACGATCGGCACGCTCGACGGCGCGAACGTCGAGATGTACGAGCGTCTAGGCAACGAGAACATGTTCCTCTTCGGCCTTCGCACCGAGGAGATCGCCGAGCTGAAGGCCCGCGGCTACGACCCCGCGGCCGCGGCCGCCGCGGACGGTGAGCTGCAGCGCGTGTTCAGCCGCTTCTCCACCGGCTTTGCCGACGGCAAGAGCTATTCCGATCTCGTGTCCATGCTGCTCTACGGCGGCGACCCGTACATGCTCATCGCCGACTACCGCTCCTATGCCGACTGCCAGAGCAGGCTCTACAGCCGCGTTTCCGACCCCGGCGAGCTTGCCCGTCTCGCGCTCGTCAACACCGCCGAGAGCGGCGTGTTCGCGGCGGACCGCGCTGTCGCGGAGTACGCACGGAATATATGGAACATCAAGTGAAAAAGCGCGCCGTCGTCATCGGCGGCGCGAACATGGACATATGCGGCGCTTCCGCCGTGAGCTTTCTGCTTCGGGACTCCAATCCCGGGGCGGTATCCGTACACCCGGGCGGCGTGGGGCGCAATATCGCCCACGACCTGACGCTCCTGGGCATGGACGTGAGTCTCGTGACCGCGCTGGGCGGCGACGTTTTCGGCTCTGCGCTGCGGGAGTCCTGCACGGCGCTGGGCATGGAGCTGTCGATGACCCGCGTCGAGCCTGAAATGCGAAGCTCCACCTATCTCTACATCACCGACGATTCCGGCGACATGGTCGCCGCCGTGAACGACATGGGCATTACCGAGTGCATTACGCCGGAGTATCTCGCGCCGCTGATGGAGCGGATAAACGGCTATGACGCGGTGGTGCTGGACGCGAACCTGCCCGAGGCGGCGATAGCCTTTCTCGCGGAGCGCTGCACCGCGCCCATGTACGCCGACACCGTGTCCGCGGCGAAGGCGGCAAGACTGCTGCCCGCGCTGAAAAGGCTGCGCGCCGTCAAGCCCAACCGCATGGAGGCCGAGGTGCTGACCGGCGAGAGCGACCCGGAGAGAGCCGCGCAGAGGCTCCTTGACGCGGGCGTGGAGCGCGTGTTCATAAGTCTGGGCGGCGCGGGACTTCTCGCGGCGGAGCGCGGAAAGCTCATCCACCTCCCGGCGGAGCATGTCGAGGCCGTCAACTGCAACGGCGCGGGCGACGCGATGACCGCCGCCGTGGTCTGCGGCTGCACGCTGGGGCTGAGCCTTGAGGACACCGCCGCGCTGGGGCTGCACGCGGGCGCCGTTACGGCCGCGAGTCCCGAGACGAACGCGCCCGGCCTTCGCGGCATAATGAACGGCTGAACGGCTTTTTAAGAGAAGTGTTATCCGGGGCGGGGCTTGCTCTTCCCTGAAAACGGAGGAAAAAGCAATGAAAAAGACAATGCGCCGGGTGCTGGCGCTGGCGGCGGCAATGCTTACGC
>ERZ1026856.501-NODE-501-length-24509-cov-5.351354_pt1 | contig 24509 bp, 19 predicted proteins | sample MGYA00380158_ERZ1026856 | MGnify/ENA primary metagenome ERZ1026856 (study PRJEB33269, sample SAMEA4719794) | human gut metagenome | biome: human-associated habitat; feature: organic feature; material: feces | place: Cameroon | collected 2013-10 ...
CAACCGCCCTTGGCCCGTTATTGCCTATTGACAATGTCCTGCTCATATTAAAAAATCGGCCTGTATTGCAATTTTTTTGCGATTAGGGACTGTTGCCGGGTGCTTAATCGCGGATTGGGACGCAAAAACGCAGGTAATTGGCTGTACAGTGGCCCCTTTTCGCTCCGAGGGAACGAAAAAGAGTCCGCAATCGCAAAAAAGTTGCAAAGAAGCCAGGATTTTTGTTTTCGTGATTGCCGAATTGCCATAACAGGGCAAATCTTGTGAAAAACGCGCGAAACCTCCAGCGAGGGCAATGGAGAAAATCCCGTTAAAGAGGAGCGTAGGCAAGGCCGGACACTCATTTGCTTGTACCCTTGGCGGGGCCGACAAAGTCTAGACCCGTGCAGCAAAAAGCCGGTCTCCAGATGAACCGCCACCTGTGGGGCGCAGTTCTGAACTGAAGACCGGCCTTAAATTTTTCTGGAGCGGGTGACGGGACTCGAACCCGCGCATGCGAGCTTGGGAAGCTCGTGCCTTACCACTTGGCGACACCCGCGCAAGACCTAATGCTAGCACAATGCTCGTAAGAAATGTCCGCGACTAAGCTACGCATCCACTCAAAACGCAAAGCCCGTTCTCGCTGAATGGCATCGCCGCCGCCCAACAGCGCGACCCCTAACGGTTGGCGCCGCCGCTCGGCAGCCTTGCGACTTCCGGTGGACAGCGCCGCCGCCGCTCAGCAGCCCCGCGATTCCCAACGGACGGCGTCTCACCGCTCAACAACCCCCGCGATTCCCAGCGGACGGCGCTTCACCGCCCAACAGTCCTGCACCCCCCCCTAGCGGATGTTGTCGACACTACCCGGCGGCCCTTTGACCCCCGGCGGACGCCGACATTATTGTCGCTGGTTGTACCCGTGGTGCCAGCATACGTGCTACCGGCGCCTTGCGTCTCGCTGTTGCCCCGCCGAACAGCGACTTGCCAGCTGCGAGTCAAACGGTGCGGTGTGTTCCCCTCGGCGTCTGGTCATGGCAATAAATCGCCGTCGCGTATTCCCCAAGAGGCCGCGGACAGGAAAAAGGACACTTCGCGGCAATATATCGCCGCTATGTATTCAAATAAAGCTAATCATGGCAAGAATTGATCCCCATGTATTCGTTTTGCCGTGCAAAATGCCGTTAGGGAATACATCGAGCGAAGATCTTGCCGTCAAGGGGCGTTATTTTCGTCCGAAACCCCCAAATCATGCATAGCGCGAATATCTTGCCACCCCCGTCACCCCCCGTGCTGGCCCTTCAGCCCCACGGTTCGTCACTGCTTCCGCGCCCTGCGTCGCCTTGTCGGCCTGCAACTTCCGCGTCTTGCGCGCCGTTATCGTGATTCTTGTGTTGTGGCTGGTGCGGGAAACGTCCAACGGCCTTTGTTGGGGTAGGCTGAAACCGTTGTTATTACGCTGCTGCTGATATGCATTTTCCGATTTGCCAACGAAAGGGGCGGGCTATGAGTGCCAAGGCGGGTATGCCTGAAATCGACGGATTCATTTTCGATATGGATGGAACGCTCTTGCACACGCTTCCTGATTTGGCGGCGGTCACCAACAAGGCTTTGGAGCTGGAAGGCTTCCCTCCCCATACCGAAGAGCAAATTCGCACGTTTGTGGGCAACGGCGCTTTAGCTCTAGCGCGTTTGGCGGTGCCCGATGGAGCTACCGAAAAGCAGGCTGAAAAGGTATTTCACAATTTTAAGAGCCTGTATGGTGAATTTGGTTTGAGCCTGACGAGCGAATTCGAGGGGATGACGGAAACCCTCAAACGGCTCCATGATCGCGGAAAGAAGCTGGGCATTATGTCCAACAAATTTGAGGGCGGTGTGAAAGACGTAGAGGCGAAGTTCTTCCCTGGCTTGTTCGACGTTTCCCATGGCGAAACCGACACCATTCCGCGCAAACCCGATCCCAATGGACTCTTGCTGTGCGCGAGGGAAATGGGCCTCGACCCTGCTTGCTGCGCGTATTTCGGCGATTCGCACACCGATCTTATCGCAGCGCATAATGCTGGCATGCTTGCGGTGGGCGTTACGTGGGGCTATCAGCCGCTCGAAACGCTCAAAACGGGCAACCCCGATGTGCTTATCGATGCACCTGTCGATATCCTGCAATTTGCCTAGGGCATCGTTTGACGGGAAGAATGCTCGGGGCACGCTAACTGGCTGCCCGCTTGGCGAGGGGCGAGGTCTGCTACGGTTTTGCCAGCGTTCGGTTGGCATAAGGCTGAGCTTGGCGTGTTCTGGTTCGTGTCCGATTGACGCGGGGCGATGCCCGACGCTATCTGGCTGGCGCCCTAACGGGCGGAAAGCGGCAGGCTTGTCCTAGCTAGCGATCGGTTGGCGAAGGTGGACTCGGCTTGTCTCGGGTGGCGTAATGCGGAGCCTGGCGCCTTTGGCGGTCGCCCGTTCAGTATGGGCGCGCCCAACGTGCTCTAGTTAGCGCCTAGGGAACCTCGCCATTTTGTGAGCGGTTGGCGCGTTGAAAGCTTTAAAAATCAAACACTTTGAAAGGATCCCTTGGTGGACTCTGCAGAATTTGAAATAGAGGAATCTTCCGAAATCGATGAATCAAGCAGCGACTTCGGCTCATTGGGCGCATTGGCTCCTGCTTGGCGCGAAGGCGATGCGATCAGCGAGGAAGAAGCTCTCGAGACGTTTTATGAATGGCTCGCCGATCACGACATCGACTTGTGGCCCCATCAGGATGAGGCGCTGATGAGCCTCATGGTGGGCGATCACGTTATTCTGGGAACGCCAACCGGCTCAGGAAAGTCGATGGTCGCCATCGGCATGATGTTCATGGCATTGTGCTCGGGCAAACGCGCGTTCTACACGGCTCCCATCAAAGCGCTCGTAAGCGAGAAGTTCTTTGGTTTGGTGAATATGTTGGGGCGTGAAAATGTGGGTATGATCACGGGAGATTCCCAGATCAACCCGCAGGCTCCTGTCATCTGTTGTACGGCTGAGATCTTGGCAAACCAGGCGCTTCGCGAAGGCGAATGGTCGGATGTCGGTTGTGTGGCAATGGATGAATTCCATTTCTACAGCGATCCCGACCGCGGTTGGGCTTGGCAGGTTCCGCTGCTCACGCTTCCCCATACGCAATTCCTTCTTATGAGCGCGACGCTGGGAGATGTTTCTCAGATTGCGCAGGCCCTGGAGTCGAAAACGGGAACGACGGTAGATGTGATTGCCGATGCCCCGCGCCCTGTTCCCCTGGAATACAAGTACGAGCTTATGTCGCTTGAGGGCACGGTTGAGCTGGCCTTGCGTAACAACGAAGGCCCCCTTTACATAGTGCATTTCTCGCAAGATGCCGCCCTCGCTTCGGCGCAGGCGCTATCAAGTTTCGGTGTAACCAGCAAGGAACAGCGCGAGCAGATCAAGGCCACGCTGGGGGCGGGCAAGTTTACCACCCAGTTCGGCAAAACGCTGAAGCGTTTGCTGCTTAGCGGCATTGGCGTGCATCACGCCGGAATGCTGCCGCGCTATCGTTTGCTGGTGGAAAAACTTGCCCAGCAGGGGTTGCTGCCGGTAATTTGCGGCACCGACACGTTGGGTGTTGGCATCAACGTGCCCATCCATACCGTGGTGCTTACGCAGCTCACCAAGTTCGATGGCCATAAAATGCGTCGTCTGCGTAGTCGCGAATTCCACCAAATTGCAGGACGCGCTGGCCGTTCCGGTTTCGACACCGAGGGTGTGGTTGTTTCCTTGGCGCCTGAGTTCGAGATTGAAAACGCCAAGCTTCTGGCAAAAGCGGGAGACGATCCCAAGAAGCGCCGCAAAGTGAAGCGCAAGAAGCCCCCTGAGGGTTTTGTGGTGTGGAATGAAGACGCCTTCAACCGCCTAATTGCTGCTGCGCCTGAAACGCTGACGCCCCGTATGCGCATCACCCATTCGATGGTTTTGGCGGAAGTTGAGCAGGGCGGCGATGCCCGCGCTCGCGTCGACCAGCTGATCGACGACTCGCTCCAAAAGCCTGAAGACAAACTGAAGTTGAAAGTGCGCGCCAGCGAGGTGTTCCGCACCCTCATCGATGCAGGGGTTGTTGAGATAGAAGAGGATGATAACGGCGATCCCGACTACTATGTAACCATGGATTTGCCTGAAGATTTCGCTCTTGACCAGCCTCTTTCTCCATTTTTGCTTGCAGCGCTCGAACTGCTCGACCCAGAAAGCGAAACCTACACCTATGACATAATTTCTATGGTCGAGGCAACGCTCGAAGACCCGCGTCAGGTCCTGCGCGCGCAGGAGCGCAAAGCGAAAGATGCCGCCATGGCCGCAATGAAGGCCGATGGCGTTGAGTACGAGGAACGCCTTGATCGCATTGCGGAGGTAACGTATCCGCGCCCCCTGCGCGAACTGCTGTTTGTCGCTTTCGACAAGTATTGCGAGTCGGTGCCTTGGGCGCGCGATTATTACGTGCGCCCGAAATCGGTTTTGCGAGACATGCTGGAATCAGCTGCCGATTTCAAGGGCTATATCCAGAAGCTGGGTATTATGCGCTATGAAGGCGCGCTGCTGCGCTATCTTTCAGAAGCGTATCGTGCACTTGATCGTACCCTTCCGTTTGATAAGCGCAGCGAAGAAATGGAAGACATTATCGCTTGGCTCGGTTTGGTGGTGCGTTCGGTCGACTCCAGCTTGGTAGACGAATGGGAGCAGGCGGGCCAAGAGCTCGATGCCCGTCCGCCCGAGGCAAAGGATGCCGTGGTCCACGATCGCCGTGGTCTTACCGTGCTGGTGCGCAACGCTCTGTTCCGTCGAGTGCGCCTTGCTGCGGCGGACGATCATGAGGCTCTGGGCGAAGCCGACGTTGATAACGGGTTCCCTGCCCATAAATGGCGCGCAGCGCTGGACGAATACTACGACGCTCATGAAGATGTGCTCATCGACGCGGATGCCCGCTCAATGGCATTCTTGGCTATCGACGAATCTGACGAGGATGCGGAGCATGTATGGCACGTACAGCAAACCTTCAGCGATCCTGACGGCGATCATGATTTCGCTATCCGCGCCGATGTTGATCTCGACGCAACCCAAGAAGGCGACGGTGTGGTGTTCGAAAACTACAAAGTCGGCTTCATAGAGGACTTGCTGTAGTTCGCCCCCCTTCCGTCCGCTCGGCAAGGACAGTGCGGCTACCGCTCAAGCCACCCATTCCGCTGTTCAAAAAGGCTCGCCTTGCGCGAGCCTTTTCTCATGCGCTGCATTGCTTCATGCCTTAGGAGAAGATTTGCTTCGCAAATCTAACAGGATGAGTGTTCAGAGTGGCACCCACAGCGACTGCCTGCCCTTGCCGAGTTTCCTTCTTCAGCCCAGCAGAATCCAGAATTACCCTAACGGGGGCGGCGAGTCTGCGAAATGCACTCTGAAAGCATCTCCTGAATGATTTTCCGCAGGAAAATCTTCTTCAAATGCATGAAGCAGCAACCGCACGAAAAAGGCCCCGTCAAAGACGGGGCCTTTTGAGCAGGGTAGCGGGTGCGTTGAGCAGACCCACCGCCACCTGAAGGCGGACGAGCCGAAGCAGCCAGCGCCCGCAAGCGGACGGTCGGAAAACCTACTCGTTGTATCCGTTGGGATTGTTCGACTGCCAGCGCCAGGAATCTTCGCACATGCGTGCCAAGTCGTATTCGGCAACCCAACCCAGTTCTTCGCGTGCCTTGTCGCAGGCAGCGTAGTTGGTGGCAATGTCGCCGGGGCGACGAGGGCAGATCTTGTAAGGGAGTTCCTTGCCGCATGCCTTTTCGAAGGCGTGGATAACATCAAGAACGGAAGAACCCGTGCCTGTGCCCAGGTTGAAGATGGCAACGCCGGTGCGGGTGCCGTCTTCGGTGCTTGCGCCTTCGATGGAACCAAGGCCGATGGCCTTGCCCGTGCCAACCTTACCGCCCATGAAATCGAGAGCCTTCACATGACCGCGTGCCAGGTCGACAACGTGGATGTAGTCGCGTACGCCGGTGCCGTCGGGGGTGGGGTAGTCGTTACCGAACACCTGGATGCATTTCAATTTTCCGACGGCAACCTGGGCAACGTAGGGGAGCAGGTTGTTCGGGATGTCTTTCGGATCTTCGCCGATGCGACCGGAAACGTGGGCACCGATGGGGTTGAAGTAGCGAAGCAGAACAACGTTCCATTCGCTGTCAGCGCGGTAGAAGTCGGTCAGAATGCGCTCGAGCATAACCTTGGTTTCGCCGTAAGGATTGGTTGCTTCGTGAAGCGGGCACTCTTCGGTGATCGGAATCATCTCGGGCTCGCCGTAAACCGTTGCAGACGAAGAGAAGATGATGTTCTTCACGCCGTGGCTGCGAGCTACGTCAAAGAGCACCAGCGAACCGGCTACGTTGTTCCAGTAGTATTCGAGCGGCTTCTGCGTGGATTCACCCACAGCCTTGAAGCCAGCAAAATGAATGATGGCGTCGATGTCGTTCTCGGAGAACACGCGCTCGCATGCTTCACGATCGAGGATGGAAGCCTCGACGAACTTCAGCTGGTCGGCGTTGGCGCCGGAAAGCTCGCGAATGCGGTCGACCGCGGTAACGCAGGAATTGGAAAGGTCGTCCAGGATGACGACGTTGTAGTTTTGCTCAAGCAGCTCGACGCAGGTGTGGCTGCCGATGAAGCCGGCACCGCCGGTAACCAGGATGGTCTGGGCGCTGTGCTCGCCGGCAAGGCTTTTGTTGGACATATGCGTTGCCTTTCATTGGTATATAGATACAAGAAGGATACCACCAGCGGTTGCAGTGCGCGGTGCGCGCAGGAATTCAACAGAGGCCGAGGCTTGTTAACTCTTGCTTCATGGCTCGGCAATGCGCAATGCTCGGCAAAGAAAGGGTTGTTGGCTTTTAGCGTGCGAGGAGCTCGATTGCCATTGCTCCTCGTTTCGTGCAGCACCTCGATGGATTGCTGGGTGTTAGAGTCCGCTACATTTTAGGCAGCGTTTTCAAAAGCCCCCAGGCTTTGTGTTTGCCCGCTTCGGTGGAAATAAGGGCATCAAGGTCTTCGAAACAGCGGCAATCGCGGCCTAGCAAAAGAGTTTTTGCCTCAATGGCAAGGGGCGTGTTGTAGCAGCGTGAAAGCGCCTCGGTGCTGGCATGGCTCGTGGAGACAACACAGAACGGGTCGATGCCCTCGATAAGGGTGAATAGGTCGCCAGAAGCATCGGGTTTGCCTGTGGTGGCAGTTTGGGCCCAGCCGATTGCCTGCGGTGCGTATCCAAGCGCCTTAAGACTTGCGGTAAGTGCGCGCTTTGTTTCTTCGGCGGGTTCTTCGACAGAGACGATAATCGCCGCAGCTCCTATGGGGCCATGATACGTTCCCAGGAACGAATCAACATGGCTTTGCGCGATGCGCTCGTATATTGTTGGCTGCGGCGTGGGCATGGCGTCCTCCTTCACTGCTTAGGATGATAGCGAGATTCGTTGCTGTTGAGGGCGGCGAGCTGATTCAATGTCCCCAAAATCGGCCAGTCACACAAAATGTGAAAAAATTCACACCGTTGAACGAAAACGGTGATAACTTCATTCTGGCAGCACCATAATAAGAAGACGCAGCGCATCGGCCGGTGTCTGCCAAGGAGGCTTCGCCTCAATCGATAACCAAAGAAAGCAATGCTTTCCCCCAATAAAAGGAGTCGCTATGTGCACCAATGGTATCAACACGGGTCAGTTCGAGCAGATGATCGACCAGATCGACGATCATATTAAGCTGGAGCGTCGTTGGGCTCACAACCTTGCCCACAATGCTTCTGACGCTGGATTCACTACCGTGGGCGAAAAGCTCCACGCTGCAATGCAGCTGCTCGACGAGGTTCGCGCAACGCTCGATGACGCTAAAGATGCGCTTGATGAAGATGCCGAAAACGCAAGCGGCGTGACGGTTAACCTGGTATAAACCCAGTTTGCATCGCATAAATACAAGGAGCAAAGCATGAGCAATGACTTAATGCGCTTTTCTGTGGCGATGCCCGAAGACCTGTTGGTCAAGTTTGATCACCTGGTGGCGCGCCGCGGTCTGGCTAAAAATCGCAGCGAAGTGGTACGCGATTTAGTGCGCGAAGCACTGGTGGAAGATGAGTGCTCCGTGCCTGGGCGAATCGTTATGGGTACGCTCACTATCGTGTATAACCACCACGCCAACGACTTGCAGGAGAAACTGCACCATATCCAGCACACCTATTTGGACATGGTGGTAGCTTCCATGCATGTGCATGTTGATCATGACAACTGCCTCGAGGTAATCATCCTCAAGGGTGAGTCTGGTGAAGTCCAGGATGTTGCTAATCTCATCATCGGCACCAAGGGCGTCAAAACGGGACGTCTCAACATGACAACCACGGGCGACTTTATCTAGCCCTTTAGAACGCCTCATTGAAGGCGTTCTTTTCTAGAGGAACGCAGCGCTCTATTGAGTGCTGCATGAACGAAAGAGACAAGATGGACGAAACGGTATTGCTGGGTCATGGCAGCGGCGGCACCATGATGAAGCGCATTATCGACGAGGTATTTTTCGAGGCGTACGCAGATGAAGAGCTGCTGGAGGGGAACGATGCGGCGTCGCTTCCTGCGCCAGCTGCCGGTGAGCGCATTGCCTATTCCACCGACAGTTTCGTGGTGACTCCCCACTTTTTCCCTGGCGGGGACATTGGCAGATTGGCAGTGTGCGGCACGGTAAACGACGTTGCCACCAGTGGTGCTGTTCCCAAGTACCTCAGCTGTGGGTTCATTCTGGAAGAGGGTTTCCCCGTTGCCGATTTGAAGCGCATCTGCAAAAGCATGGCCGAAATGGCCAAGGAGGCCGGCGTCCATATTGTCACGGGCGACACCAAGGTCGTTAATCGCGGCCACGGCGATGGCGTGTTCATCAATACCAGCGGTATCGGCTTCATCCCCGAAGGCGTGAGCCTCTCCGGTGCTTTCTGCAAACCGGGCGACAAGATCCTGGTTACCGGTACCATGGGCGACCATGGCATCACCATTATGAGCTGCCGTGAAGAGCTTTCGTTCAATGCGGACATCCAGACCGATGCCGCCCCTCTGAATCATTTGATCGCCGAGGTAATTGCTGCAGCGCCCGATACCCGCTGCTTCCGCGACCCAACGCGTGGAGGCCTTGCCTCGACGCTCAACGAGCTTGCTGCTCAGTCGGGTGTCGACTTCATTGTTGAAGAGGGCGCAGTTCCCGTTAAAGATGCCGTATTGGGAGCGTGCGAAATGCTTGGCTACGATGTGTACCAGGTTGCCAATGAGGGCAAAATGGTATGCGTGGTCCCTGCCGAGCAAGCCGAGGCAGCCTTGGCCGCCATGCGCGCGAACAAGTATGGAGCCGATGCCGCTATCATTGGCGAAGTGGTGGAAACGCCCGAAGAACGTGACCCCCGTGTTTCGATTCGCACCGGGTTTGGCGCTCTGCGCATCATGGACATGCTTGTAGGCGAACAGCTGCCTCGCATCTGCTAGGCACGTGTCGCAGCCTGCTCCTGCTGCATCGTCCAGGTGCCAGCAACCCCGCGTCTGCGCCGGTGCATCGGCCCTGCGCCTGCCGCGCCAGCAGCCCCCGCGGCTCTGCATCAGCTCGGTTCTCGTGTCGGCAAGGCGCTTGCCCCCGCCGACCGCGTGTGTCGTGCGCTTGCACTCCTTCGCCCCGTGCTGTCCTGCGTCTGTGAGGTTTTTGCATCGGCGAACGGCAGTAGCATGGCAAATACGCAACGCAATTTAGCCGTTCTTAGAAAAACCGCGCAAGGATCTTGCATATTGGGGTCGCTATGGTATTTTCCCGTTCAGGGATTAACCGAAAAGGAATTGTCCCCGAAGTATGACAAAGCATCTCTAAAAGCCCAAGAGAGAAGAGGTTTTCATGTCTCATCCAGTAATCATTGACGATGAGTGCATTGGCTGCGGCATTTGCATCGACGCTTGCCCCCAGGAATGCATCGAGGTTGTAGACGGCGTATGCAAGGTTGTAAACGAAGAGGCATGCATCGCTTGCGGCGACTGTGTTGAAGAGTGCCCCATGGGCGCAATCGAGGAGATTGTTGAAGACTAACAGTCTGCTCGCGACGAGAGTCTAGTCAATGCGCGCAAGGATTTTTGCGCGCTGACTGGCTATCAGCAAATCGGACGTGAAGCGCAATTCCGCCGAACACGGAACCCCCAACCGAGGGGGATCCCTAAGGCAGGTGGCTTGCTGCTGCGAAGGTCCTGGGCCACTCGAGCCGTAAAACTAAAAAGCGAAAGAAGGCGAGCAAAACGCTCGCCTTCTTTTGTCTTGGGGCACGTTATCAGCCGTGGCAATATTCTGCCGCGATGCGTTCCCGGGCGCCTGGCGATGGCAAGATTGCGCCCTGATGCGTTCCCGGACGGCAATCCGTGGCAAGTTTTTCGCTTCATGCATCCCAAAAGTGGCCTCGGGCAGGAAAAAGCGCCCCTTCCTGGCAACATATCGCCGCCATGCATCCAAAACGAGCTGGCTTTGGCAAGATATGCGCGCCATGCATCCGAAAAGCCCCGCAAATCGCCTTTCGGGAATGCATGGCGCGCAGATCTTGCCAGGGAGGGTCCCTTTTCGCCGCACCGACCTCTCGAATCACGCACGGCGCACGAATCCTGCCATCCCGCCGCAGTGCCAAACCGCTCGAGTGTCCCACAGCGCCGAAGCTCGGCCCAGAAGCCGACGTCACCCGCCCCCACAGCAGCGCCCCGAACCGCCCGAGCGCTCGCAACTCCAGCGCTGTCTGCGTCCTACGGCGCCGAACCGCAGCTCGGGAGCCGCCAGTGCTAGATCACCCGATCCGAGAAGCACGGTCCAGGAGGTTGCACCCCATCGACTCCTGGGCGGTCGGCATCGCTAGCAGCTCCCACGGTATCGCCGCCGCTCTTTGCCGACACCAGCCGGTAGCTGTCGGTCCTAGGCGGACACCCCCCGCCATTGCCGACAGCGGCACCTGCGGCGACGACATCCGCACTATCACCGTCTCGCTGGTTCGCCACGCTGCCTGCGTCTAATTGACAGGCTGCTTTCCCTGAGCGCGGTGCCTCGCTCGCACCCGTTGCAATTAAGGTTGCCGTGGCGTTCCACCTTCCCTACGCGCGGTGCCTCACTGCGCCTGTATTTTGCGCTTTCGACAGTTGCGATCGGCGTATAAACGCCAGACAGAGCCCCTTCAGCGCAATTATTTCGCTATGGTTGCGTAAGAATCGCCTTCCATCTGGTAAAACGCAAGCACTACCTATACAATGGGTCGGGTGTTCCAGGGGCCACGTGCCCTATAGGACTATTAATAAGGAAAAGAGGTTACGATGGCAGTTGTTGCATATTGCGTTAAGTGCAAGGAAAAGAAGGAAATGGTAGACCCTCAGGAAGGCGTCACCAAGAACGGCCGCGTTATCACCAAGGGCACCTGCCCCGATTGTGGTACCAAGATGTCTCTCATCGGTGGCGTTGCTAAGAAATAGCTTGCTGCTTAGGTTTTCATAAGCAGACACTTTGCACCTAAGCCCGCTTGGCTCATGCCGGCGGGCTTTTTGTTTGCCAGCTTGTCCTCGCTGGGGGGGTCGGCATCGGCATGACCCGCGAAGGGCTGGAAACCAATCTGGGCACCATCGCTCACTCCGGCAGCCTCGAGTTCAAGACCGAAAACGCCGCCCTGTCTGTGTTCAGGTAAGCAGAAGCCTGGTAGTTTTCGGCGGCTAGTTTGCCTGTCACCGCATTTGCGTCCAGGCTGGCGCGACATCGACGGGTTCGATGCCGTAGTTCCGGCTGTCATCCGCTTGCGACCAGGCTGGCGTTTCGGATGCCCCGAACATGCCGCTCTTCGCCGCCGTCCCTTTTGCGTAAGGCGGGCGAGAAGCTGGGCGCAGTTTACTCCGGATCGGCCTTGAGTGTGCCGTTGTTAGATCTTGATAGCCGAAAATGACAAGCATACGAACCTGTCGGTATGCTACTGACCTGGGGAAATAGATGTAGCTCAGGTAATCTTCAACAGGAAGGTTACAAAACTTGACAATGAAGCACTTAGATTTTATTATTCCAATTGTCGAAAAGGTCCACGCAAGTGGGCCTTACTGGTATCCGTAAAAGCCTACAGGCTGAAGGCATCGAAGGCAGGACCGCAAGCCTGCGAAAGCGGGCTGCAGCCGCAACGGTGGCCTCAGCCGCAGCCTCTAGGGCCGTTGCAGTAGCCACAAGCCTGCAAGGCAAAACCGGCAGCGCCGCCGCGGTGGGGTCGGGGTTGCCGCAAAAGCTGCAGCAGCGAAGGCAAAGCGAATACCTCGGCTCTAACTTAGGTAAGAACAGAATGATCGCACCGCACAACTCGGCAATAGCGGGCGGTCGCAACTGAAAGGACATAGCAAGATGGCAAAGATCATTGGCATCGACTTGGGCACCACCAATTCGGCAATGGCAGTGATGGAGGGCTCCGAGCCTGAAATTCTGGTCAACGCAGAGGGCGACCGCACTACGCCTTCCGTTGTTGGCTTCGGCAAGGACGGCGAGCGCACGGTAGGCAAGGCCGCGAAGAACAAGGCTGTAACCAATCCTGAAAATACCATCGCATCGGTAAAGCGCTTCATCGGTCGTTCTTTTGCTGAAACTGGCGAAGAGCAGAAGACCGTTGCTTACACGGTAAAGAACGGCAATGGCGGCCGTGCTGTTGTGGACATCGACGGCAAGGACTACATGCCTGAAGAGATTTCCGCAATGGTTCTGCAGAAGATTAAGTCCGACGCTGAGAAGCGTGTTGGCGAGCCCATCACCCAGGCTGTTATCACCGTTCCTGCTTACTTCAACGACGCTCAGCGTCAGGCAACCAAGGACGCAGGCAAGATCGCTGGTCTCGAGGTTATGCGCATCATCAACGAGCCTACGGCAGCAGCTCTTGCTTACGGTCTCGACAAAACCAACAAGGACGAAAAGGTTCTGGTCTTCGACCTTGGCGGCGGTACGTTCGACGTTTCCGTTCTTGAGCTGGGCGACGGCGTATTCGAGGTTTGCTCCACCGCTGGCGACAACCACCTGGGTGGCGACGACTGGGATCAGCGTGTAATCGACTGGATGGCAGACAAGTTCCAGGCCGAAAACGGTATCGATCTTCGTGCCGACAAGATGGCTCTTCAGCGTCTGAAGGAAGCAGCTGAAAAGGCAAAGATGGAGCTTTCCTCCACCACCCAGACCAACATCAACCTGCCCTTCATCTCCGCTGGTGCAGCTGGCCCGCTTCACTTGGACTACACCCTTTCCCGTGCAGAGTTCGAGCGCATCACCAAGGATCTGCTCGACCGCTGTAAGAAGCCTGTTGAGCAGGCTCTGCGCGACGCTGGCCTTTCCACGGGCGATGTTAACGAGGTAATCCTTGTTGGCGGCTCCACCCGTATGCCTGCTGTTCAGGAACTGGTGAAGAACATGACGGGCAAGCAGCCCAACATGTCGGTTAACCCCGACGAGGTTGTTGCAATGGGCGCAGCTGTTCAGGGCGGCGTTCTTGCTGGCGACGTTGAGGGCATCCTCCTTCTTGATGTTACCCCGCTTTCCCTTGGTGTTGAAACCATGGGTGGCGTAATGACCAAGATGATCGACCGTAACACCACCATTCCTACCCGCAAGACGGAAATCTACTCCACCGCAGCCGACAACCAGACTTCGGTAGAAATCCACGTTCTGCAGGGCGAGCGCCAGATGGCCCAGGACAACAAGACCTTGGGCAAGTTCCAGCTCACCGGCATTCCTGCTGCACGTCGTGGCGTTCCCCAAATCGAGGTTACCTTCGACATCGATGCAAATGGCATCGTGAACGTTTCCGCTAAGGATCTGGGTACTGGCAAGCAGCAGCAGATCACCATTTCCGGTTCTACCGCCCTTACCGACGACGAAGTTGATCGTATGGTCAAGGACGCTGAGGTTCACGCCGAGGAAGATAAAGTGCGCAAGGAAGAGGTCGAGGTTCGCAACAATTGCGACTCTCTGATCAACGCAACCGAAACCACTTTGGGCGAAGTTGGCGACAAGGTAAGCCCCGAGGTTAAGCAGCAGGCAGAAAGCGCTGTTGCCCAGGGCAAGGCTGCGCTCGAAGGCACCGACATCGAGGCGATCAAGGCAGCTATCGAGGCAATGCAGCAGGCTGGTTACAAGCTGGCCGAGGTTGTATACGGCAACCAGGACGCAGCTCAGGCAACCGCTGGTGCAGCTGGCGCTCAGCAGCCCGCTGACGATGACACCATCGAGGCAGACTTCGAGGTTGTTGACGACGATGAGAAGAAGGACAAGTAATCATGACCGCGCCTGAAAAAGACGAGGTACGCGAGGATCAGGAAGCAGCCGAGGCCAAGCCCGAGGCTGCTGCCACCGAAGAGGTCGAAGCGGAGACCATCGAAGATGACGTTGAGGGCGAAGAGCCTGAGGAAGATCCGGTGGAAGCAGCTAAGGCCGAGGCGGATGCCTGGAGGGATAAATACTTCAGGCTCCACGCTGAGTGGGACACCTATCGCCGCCGTATGAACGAGCAGCGCGAAGAGGAAAAGCTTCGCGCCACCGAAAAGCTGGTTGAAAGCCTGATCCCTGTGATCGATGACTTTGAACGCAGTATCGCTTATGCGGAAGGCAATGGCGAAGAGGGTCTGCTCGGCGGCATCAAAGCCGTTCACAACAAGATCGGCGAGGTGCTGAAGAAGGAAGGCGTTGAGATCATCAACCCTGAAGGCGAAGCGTTTGACGCTCTTGAGGCTCAGGCGGTAGCCACGGTTGACGATCCTTCGGTTCCCGATGAAACGGTCGCCCAGGTTTACCAGAAGGGTTACCGCATGGGTAACAAGGTTATCCGTGCTGCAATGGTAACGGTTACCGTGGGCGGTCCGAAGCGCGAGACCAAGTCAGAAGAAGACGAATAGCAAACGCAAGGGCGGGCTCGCAAGTCCGCCCTTGTTGTAAGCAGCCTGAGGGAATTCGGCAAGGATGTCCGGCCGGTTAAGGCGGGCATGCAAACGGATTTCTTTCAGACTGATCAATTAGAAGAGAAAACAGGGGTATTGAAGCAGGTTGCCGTTCCGCCACAGCGGCTGATCTTGAAAGGCTTTTGGCTTTTCGAGTATGCCGGAGCGAATGAGTCGCTCAGCCGGAAAAGCAACCGCATCGCTATCCCGTCTAAATAGGAAAGGTGGGGCGAATGGCAACTCCCGACTACTACAAAACGCTAGGCGTTCCACGTGACGCCGATGCCGATGCCATCAAGAAGGCATTTCGCAAACTGGCCCGCAAGCACCACCCTGATGCGGGCGGCGACGAGGCGAAGTTCAAGGAAATCAACGAGGCGTACGAGGTCCTTTCCGACGAAAAGAAACGCAAGCTCTACGATCAGTATGGCACCGCCAACGAAAACCAGATCCCTTATGGCGGAGCATGGCAAGGCCAGGGCGGCAACCCCTTTGCTGGCGCGGGCTTCGGCGGAGCATCTGGTTTCGGTAGCTGGGCGGATATCCTCGAGAGCATCCGCAACGGCGAAGGCGCTTTCGGCGGGAACTGGGATTTCGGCGGAGCGGGTGGCTATGCTCAGCCTCAACCGCAGAAGGGCGCCGATAAAGAAGTGTCCATGACGGTAACCTTCGATGAAGCCTTTAATGGATGCGAAAAGCGCATCCGCATTGGGCGCTCGGGAACGGGCGAAAAGGAAACGCTCACCATAAAGATTCCCGCTGGCGCCATCGACGGTGGTCGTGTTCGCTTAAAGGGCAAAGGCGGCCAGGGAGTAAACGGTGGCCCCGCAGGTGACTTGCTGGTGAACATCAAGATTGGCGCTCATCCACTCTATCGGCGTGATAAGGCGGACGTTTTGATGGACCTGCCCGTAACGTTTGCCGAAGCGGCCCTTGGTGCTCAAGTAGTGGTTCCCACTCCCGATGGCACAAAAGTGCGCTTGAAGGTACCTGCTGGGTGCCAAGACGGAACGGTTCTTACGGTGCGCGGCAAAGGCGCCCCCAGGTTGGGTAAGGGCTCAACAGGTAATGGCGATTTGCGCGTGGCCATCAAAATAGCGGTTCCGAAGACGTTGAACGATGAACAGAAGAAGGCCCTGGAGGCATTTCAGGAAGCTACTAAGGAAGAGGTGAGGGCATGGTAATGGAAGACAAGGACAGACCGCTGTATATGATCAGTGTTGCTGCCGAACTTGCTGGCGTTCACCCGCAAACTCTGCGCATCTATGAGCAAAAGGGTCTGGTTTCCCCCCAGCGCACACGGGGCAACACGCGTATGTACTCGCAGGCTGATATTGAGCGTTTGCAGTTGATCAATGAGCTTACCGACGAAGGTATCAACCTTGCGGGCGTTATTCGCATCCTCGACCTTAAGGGGCGTTTGGATGAGCGTGACGACGAGCTTGATGCTTTGCATCGCCGCGTACGCAAGCTTGCCGACCGTGTGCATGAGCTCGAAACCAGGGAAAGCGTCAATTCCTTGGTAACCGACACCAACGCAATCGTTTTGCGCAGGTTGATGTAAGACACCAACCATTTCTTTTACGGCAAGTAGAAGAAAGGAGACTTATATGTGGATTGAAAAATTAGCAGTGACTGCCCAAGAGGCGTTTAAATCTGCAATGGACATCGCATCTAAGCATGAAGCAGCCACCACGGAGCCGCTCCATTTGCTGGATGCCATCCTTTCTGCGGACGAGAATAACCTGAAGGCCATCATTACGCGCATCGGCGCTGATCCTGCTGTATTGAAGCAGCGTGTCGATGCGGAGGTGGAGCATCAGCCGAAGGTAAGCGGCCAAACCTTTATGGGCATGGTGGCTCCCTCAAGGGAATTCGATGCCCTGATGAACAATGCCGAGAAAATCGCTGGAAAGCTGGACGACAACTACATCACCACCGAGCATCTGCTCATTGCTCTTTCCGAGGACAAGGGGCAGGCGGGTCGCATACTGAATGACGCCGGTGTTACACGTGAAACAGTCGAGGCAGCTTATCAGGATCTTCGCGGCGATACCCGTGTGACTGACGCGGAGTCGAAAACCGAGTTCGAGGTGCTGGAGCAGTATGGCCAGAACCTTACCCAGCAGGCACGCGACGGCAAGCTCGACCCAGTAATCGGCCGCTCCGAGGAGATTCGTCGTACGGTTCAGGTTCTTTCCCGTCGTACGAAGAACAACCCTGTACTTATTGGTGAGCCCGGCGTAGGCAAGACGGCAATTGTCGAAGGTTTGGCCCAGCGAATTGTTGCGGGTGACGTTCCTTCCAGCTTGAAAGATCGCGAGCTTATTGCGCTCGATCTTCCCGCCATGCTTGCCGGCGCTAAGTATCGTGGTGAATTCGAAGACCGCTTGAAGGCTGTACTGCGCGAAGTGAAGCAGTCCGACGGGCAGATCATTCTGTTTATCGACGAGCTGCACACCATCGTAGGTGCTGGCTCCACGGGCGACAGCTCCATGGATGCGGGCAATATGTTGAAGCCCGCTTTGGCCCGTGGCGAGCTTCATGCAATCGGCGCCACTACGCTTGACGAATACCGCAAGTACATCGAAAAGGATGCTGCTCTTGAGCGTCGTTTCCAGCCGGTGCTGGTGGGCGAGCCTACGGTTGAAGACACCATCGCAATTCTGCGTGGCTTGAAAGAAAAGTACGAAATCCATCACGGCGTCCGCATCAAGGACTCCGCCCTGGTTGCCGCAGCCGAGCTCTCCAACCGCTACATCACCGACCGTTTCCTGCCCGATAAGGCCATCGACCTGATGGACGAGGCTGCAAGCCGTTTGCGTATCGAAATCGACAGCATGCCCGAAGAGGTCGATCTGGCTGAGCGCAAGCTCACTCAGATGCAGATCGAGGAGCAAGCTCTGATGAAGGAAACGGATGAGCCAAGCCGCGAGCGCTTGGAGGCTCTCCGCAAAGAGATTTCTGCCGCTCGCGAAGCGTTGGATTCGCAGAAGGCGCTTTGGAAGAACGAAAAAGACGTCATCGTCAGTGTTCAGAACCTGAAGGCCGACATTGAGGCTGCCCAGATCGAAGAAGAGCAGGCTACCCGCGAAGGCGACCTGGCCCGTGCTTCCGAATTGCGTTACGGCACTATTCCTGCGCTGCAGCAGAAACTCACTCAGGCTGAAGAGGTTCTGGAAAATCGACAGCAGGACGGCGCGATCCTCAAGGAAGAGGTTGGCGAAGATGAAATCGCCGAGGTTGTTTCCACCTGGACGGGCATTCCTGTTACCAAAATGATGCAGGGCGAAATGGCCAAGTTGGTTGATCTGGAAGACAAGCTTCGCGAACGTGTGGTTGGCCAGGACAAAGCCGTGGCTGCTGTGGCCGGTGCGATTCGCCGCAACCGTGCAGGTCTTTCCGACCCGAACCGTCCCATTGGCAGCTTCCTGTTCTTGGGTCCCACCGGTGTTGGTAAAACGGAATTGGCCAAGGCTCTTGCCGAATACCTGTTCGACACCGAGCGCGCTATGGTCCGTATCGACATGTCCGAGTACATGGAAAAGCACTCGGTTGCTCGTTTGGTCGGAGCGCCTCCGGGATACGTGGGCTACGACGAGGGCGGTCAGCTTACCGAGGCGGTACGCCGTAAGCCGTACAGCGTGATTTTGCTGGACGAGGTTGAAAAGGCTCATCCCGATGTGTTCAATATCCTGCTTCAGGTTTTGGACGATGGCCGACTTACCGATGGCCAGGGTCGCGTGGTGAGCTTCAAGAACGCCATTATCATCATGACGTCCAACATCGGTTCGCAGTCGATTCGCGAATTCGCTGGCGAAGAGCAGAATCAGGGTTCGGGCAATTCCATGGGCAAGGTCATGGAAGACCTCATGACTGCAGATGTTGAGGTTGCGGCAAAGCGCCTGGCTGAGTTGAACAACAAGATCAACGATGCTCTGCGCAATACCTTCCGCCCCGAGTTCCTGAACCGCATCGACGAGGTAATTACCTTCAACCCGCTTTCCATTGCTGCAATGGAGCCCATCGTCGGTTTGCAGTTGGCTGATGTTCGCGAGCGTCTTGCCGATCGTCGTATCGACCTGGTGGTTACTCCTGCCGCCATGGAGCATCTTGCGATTGACGGCTACGATCCCGTCTACGGAGCACGTCCGCTGCGTCGCTTGATTCAGCGTGAGGTAACCGACCGCGTTGCCACCGAAATCATTAACGGTACCGTCCACGATGGTGCAACGGTGACGGTTGATATCGATGACGAAGGCCAGTATTGCTCTAAGGTCGAAAATCGTCACGAACTGAATGCCGGCGACGACATCGTTGCCCAGGCAGAGCGATTCTTGGGTGGCCAAGAATAGGGTAGAGCCTCGTTGCCTCAAGGGCGCCTTCCCCTTTCAGGGGGAGGGCGCCCTTTCTTTTTGCCTTTGATGTAGCTGTGAGCCCGTTTACTGCTCCGCTCGTCAAGGATGAACGGTATATGAATGCCGTTCATCATCCGCGGGCGGCGATTTTGCCCAGTTTTTCCCGTTGTGTAACAAAGAAGTAACGCTGGATTGCGACTATTCAAAAATCGTTTCCCCCTGACGTGGAAATGAGCCGTTCTGCGATGGCGTATGCTGCAGGCTTTCATTTCCCCCCTTGAAGCAGCGGCTTCGTTATCTCGCGCAGATAGCGAAGCCGCCACTTCGCAAGCTGGCTGAGCCAACAGAGCACTTCCTTTCCATGTCAAACGAGCAGAAAGGAAGTAGCCATGGAAGCATTCATTGAATCTTTCTCGGCTGGCGTCGATGCAGTCGATAGCTTTGTCTGGGGCTGGGCCCTTATTTGGTTGCTGCTGGGCACCCACCTCTTCATGACCATCAGAACCGGCTTCATCCAGAGGAAGATCCCCACGGCGATTAAGCTCTCGGTTTCTAAAAACGACCCCTATGCCGAGGGCGACATCTCGCAGTTCGGCGCCCTTACCACAGCGCTTGCTGCAACTATCGGTACAGGCAACATCGTCGGTGTTGCTACGGGCCTTCTGTGCGGCGGTCCGGGCGCAATTTTCTGGATGTGGCTTACCGGCGTTTTCGGTATTGCAACCAAGTATTCCGAAACCTATATATCCATGAAATACCGCGTGAAGGACGCCAATGGCCGAATGCTTGGTGGCGCTATGTATGCGTTGGAGCGCGGCTTCAAGCACAAGGGATTGGGCAAGCTCCTCGCTGTGCTGTTTGCTCTGTTCACCGCCATCGCTTCCTTCGGCATTGGCGCTTCGGTTCAGTCGAACTCCCTGGCAGGTGCCCTTACCTCTTCAAGCTTGATTCCTGGTGCTTCCGAAATCCCCACGTGGCTTATTGGCATTGTGGTTACCGCCTTGGTTGCCATCGTTATCATCGGCGGCTTGAAGAAGGTTTCCAAGGTGTGCGAGAAGCTGGTTCCCATCATGGCTATCTTCTACGTCGCCTGCTGCCTTGTGATCATTGGCATGAACGGTGCCTATTTGTGGGACGCAATCGTAACCATCATTACCTGTGCGTTTACCGGTCAGGCCGCTTTTGGTGGTGCGGTTGGCTCGGGCATCATGCTGGCGCTTCAGTACGGCTTTAAGCGAGGCCTGTTCTCCAACGAATCCGGCTTGGGTTCTGCTCCCCTGGTTGCTGCTTCTGCAATCTCCAAGAATCCCGCTCGCCAGGCGCTGGTTTCCATGTCCGGTACGTTCTGGGACACGGTGGTTATCTGCCTGATTACTGGCTTGATGCTGGTAACCTCGTTGCTCGCTAACCCCGACCTTGCTGCTATTTACAACAACACCATGCTGGCAAGCAATGATCTTTCCATCGATGCTGCTGTTGGAATCTTCTCTGGTGGCGCCGCTTTGGCGACGGCTTGCTTCGAGAGCATTCCTGTGCTGGGCCCCTTGGTACTGGTAGTTGGTCTTTTGTGCTTCACCTATTCCACCATGCTCGGTTGGTCCCAGTACGGCGATCGCGCTATTACGTACCTGTTTGGCACTAAGGGCATCCGTCCTTACCAGGTGGTGTTCTTGCTCTTTGTATTCTGGGGCTGCATCGGCGGCGGCGACTTGGTGTGGAACCTCTCCGATATCTCCAACGCTCTTATGGCTGTTCCGAACTGCATAGCGGTCTTGGTTCTTTCCGGCGTGATTGCCAAGGGAACCAAGTACTGGATCTATGAGGGTCGTTTGGAAGAGGAGGACACCACGCCAATTCCCACGGTTGGCACGGTCGATCACCCCAACGTTTAACGAAGGCTTGCCCTTGTCCCAATGCTTGCTACGGAAAAACGGGGCACAGCCGCCCGAAACGCTGTTTTGCTGCAAGGGATGTTGCCGGGCGTTATCGGCAAGCGAACTTTCCCCTAACCACGGTCCCGGAATGGGAGCATTCCGGGACCGTTTTCGCTAGCGGGATGATGACGCGGGGGCTAGCGCGAATCGCCGATCCTCGTTGTGCCCTGTAAACATACAGCTGGAAACTCCCACAAGTGGTAGGGTGTGAAAGCATGACGCGAACGCTTTTATTGACAAAGCGTGAGCTTGGTCTTGTGATCGCCTACTAATTAATGAAGGAGTTTCCAACGTGGAAAACTTGGGCTACTACAACGGGAAATTCGGCCCCTTGAATGAAATGAGCATCCCAATGAACGATCGCGTTCATTGGTTTGGCGATGGCGTGTACGACGCTGGTCCAGCGCGCAACTATAAGATATTTGCGATCGACGAGCATATTGATCGTTTCTTCAACAGCGCTGAGCTTCTAGAAATTGAAATGCCCTGCACCAAGCAGGAATTGAAAGATCTTCTGAACAAATTGGTGAAAGAGGTAGATACGGGTAGCCAGTTCGTCTATTACCAAGTAACGCGTGGCACGGGCATCCGCGACCATGCGTTCACAGAGGGCCCCGGCAACTTGTGGGTGATGTTAAAGCCGGCCACCATCTCCGATGGCATTGAGCCTATAAAGCTGATTACCGAGCCCGACACGCGCTTCTTCCATTGCAATATCAAAACGCTCAACCTTATTCCCTCGGTTATGGCATCGGAGAAGGCCAAGCGTGCCGGCTGTCAGGAGACGGTGTTCTATCGCGAAGGTGGTCGCGTTACCGAATGTGCGCATAGCAATGTGCACATCATCAAGGATGGCGCGTTGTATACAGCGCCGCTCGACAACCTCATTTTGCCGGGCATTGCGCGCAAGCACCTCATTCAGGCGTGTGATCGACTGGGAATTGCCGTGCATGAGGAGCCGTATTACTTGGAGGATCTGTTTGCTGCCGAAGAGGTATTGGTCACCAGCTCCAGCAATCTGTGCTTGCATGCTCACGAGATTGACGGCAAGCCCGTCGGGGGAAAGCAGCCTGAACTGATAGAAGTGCTGCGCAAGGAAGTAATTGGCGAATTCCTTAGCGCAACCGAAGCCGATTAAGCGCTATTTACCGCGTTCCGAGCTCGTTGCGAATGCGAGCACGGGGCGTTCTGCATGCGTTCGCCATTGACCGCGCCTGGATACCTTTCGTCAGGGATGTGCGTTGCCTCCCTTTCGTGGAAGCGCGATGAGCGCTAGTGTCAACGCGGTAAACCAGTATTATCCAACGTCCACAGGAGCGAAAAGTTAGCATGACTGAGTACAACGAACTCACTCCCGAATTGATCAGCCAGCTCCAGGCTATCGTCGGCGAGGAAGATTGCCACGTTGGCGAAAACATCAGCGAGGATTACTCTCACGACGAAATGCCCATCTACGGCACTAAGATGCCCGAGGCCGTTTGCTTCCCCAGCAACACCGAAGAGGTTGCTGCCATCATGAAGCTGTGCAACGAGAACAAGATTCCCGTTACGGTTCGTGGTGCGGGCACTGGCCTGGTTGGCGGTAGCACCCCGCTGCAGGGCGGCGTCGTATTGTGCACCATGCATATGAATGAAATCCTCGAGTACGACATGAACAACCTGTTCGTCCGCGTTCAGCCCGGTGTCCGCCTGTGCGATCTGGCCGCAGATGCCCTCGAGCATGATCTTATGTATCCCCCTGATCCTGGCGAGAAAACCGGTTCTTTGGGCGGCAACGTAAGCACCAACGCTGGCGGCATGCGCGCTGTTAAGTACGGCACCACGCGTGATTACGTGCTGGCAATGACCGTGGTTCTCCCCACGGGCGAAATCATGGAAATCGGTCGTGCGGTTTCCAAGACCAGCTCTGGCTACAGCCTTCTCCACCTGATGATCGGATCTGAGGGCACGTTGGGCGTTATCACCGAACTCACCCTTAAGCTTATCCCCGTTCCGAAGGAAGACATCAGCTTCATCCTCCCCTTCGAGGATCTCGAAACCGCCATTAGCGCTGTTCCGAAGATCAAGCTCGCTGGTCTCGATCCGCAGTCCATCGAATTCATGGAGCGCGACATCGTCGACTCTTCCGCTGACTACACCGGCAACAAGATCATTCCTACCAACGTAGATGGCCATGAAGTTGGTGCGTATATCCTGGTAACCCTTGATGGCAACGACCAGGACGAAATCTTCCAGCGTGCGGAAACGCTGGCAGAAATCGGCGACGAGCTTGGCGCATTCAACACGCTGGTTCTTTCCCATCCCGACGACAAGCGTGCCGTATGGGCTGCCCGCAGCGCATTCCTTACGGTAATCGAGGCCGACACCGAGCATCTCGATGAAATGGACGTGGTTGTCCCCGTAGACAAGGTTGCTGAATTCTTGGAGCACGTGCATCAGATCGGCGAAAAGTACGGCGTTGGCATTCGCTCCTTCGGTCATGCCGGTGACGGAAACCTTCATATTTACGCTTCCGCAAACGGCGTAGATCAGGATGTATTCCTGGAGAAGTCCCAGAAGGTTATGAAGGAAAGCTACGAAAAGTGCACCGAGCTTAACGGCCAGGTATCCGGCGAGCATGGCATTGGTCATGCAAAGAAGGAATATCTGCATGATTCCGTAGGTGACACGGCCATTGGTCTCATGGCAGGCATCAAGCGCGTGTTCGACCCGAACTACATTCTGAACCCGGGCAAGGTTTGCAACTAAATATCAACCTATATAGGTATCAAGGGAGTCGCAATAATGCGGCTCCCTTTCTTTATATATAGATGTTGCATGTGCGGCCCGGCAGGGAAGAAGAGAGATGCGTCGAGAGTTCGTCCTCAAGCGGAGCGGCACACTGCCCACGCGCAATTGAGAAAAAGCAAACCCAGTAATTTGATGACCTTGTGGAGGCTAAAAGCAAAAGACGCCTGAAAGGGGAGCTATTGAGCCATCGGCAAGATGTCCGAACGCCCAAAATATGAGCAGTATCCCTGAATAGGGTAAGAATGAGGCTTGCTGGCAAAGTTATCGAATAGGGAGAATTCGAAGTCGAAAGAATATTAAGGAGAGTCATTCTGATTCATCGAGAAAGTCCAATTGCCAACAATGTGAAGAAATTGAGAACGAGCGAAACCATCTGACCTGGGGTTATTTAAAAAAGTTGCCATGCAATCGAAAAAAGTCGGGGAAAACGCTTGCAAAGCGGCCAGGGCGGGGTATTATAGCTAAGC